>CAEZZN010000002.1_pt1 | contig 57165 bp, 50 predicted proteins | sample 7266561 | NCBI WGS metagenome assembly CAEZZN01 (sample SAMEA6813961, study PRJEB35770) | freshwater metagenome | biome: Freshwater; feature: Freshwater reservoir; material: water | place: Czech Republic | collected 2016-08-15 | depth 30m m
AGGGCGAGTCCTGCAATTGTCAGCGACCAGAACTGATCAATTAGTACTGCAAACATTGTTCTCCTTCGCTAATGCTTCTGCGCGAGTATAGATGCACACCTTACGCAAGTGGTGGGTGTCTTGGTCTCTATTGAAAGAGAGGTCCAAAACACCCACCAGCTTGTCAAACGTAAGCCCTAGTTAATTACTTAACGATTCCTGTGTTAACTAGAACACCATTCTTAGTTGTGAAACCAGCAAATAGTCCGTAAGAAATGTCGCCATTAGCGTCGAACTTAATTGTGTTTCCAGAGATGCTCTTGCCCTTGTATGCGTTTACATACTTAAGCATTGCAGCACGTGTTGTCTTTCCAGCCTTGATACCGGAAAGCAAGATGTTTGCAGCATCAAATGCCTCTACAGAGTACACACCTGATGAAACGCCCATCTTCTTCTTGAAGTCAGCTTCTGTTGCAGCACTGATGCCAGCAAGTCCGCCAACGCCAGTTACCTTTGAACCTTCAGCTGCAGCGCCTGCAAGCTTTGGGAACTCCTGGTTGAAGACTCCGTCGCCGCCAGCAAATACTGCCTTTGAACCTGAGTCACGAAGCTGCTTGATAAATACTGCTGCTGCTGAGTAGTAGCCAGTGTAGATAACTACTGTTGCACCACTCTGAGCGATCTTTGCAATTGTTGGAGCGTAGTCAGTTGCATCCTTAGGCACTGAATCTCCACCAACAAGTGTTGCTCCAGCAACCTTCTTCAAACCAGCTTCAACGTAGCCACGTAGTGGTACTGCGTATGCTGACTGGTCATCGAAAACGAATACCTTTGCAGCGCTAACACCAGCTGTTGCGTACTTAGCCAACGCTGGACCCTGAAGGTCATCTTTACCTACAACACGGTGGAACACTGGACCACCAAAGTCAGGAGACGTTGGATCAGTTAGTGATACACGAGTTGCTGAAGGAGAGATAAGTACTAATCCGCCAGCCTTGTAGTAAGGAAGTGATGCGATTGTTGCGCCTGAGTAAGCAGGTCCTACAACGCCAAGAATCTTCTTGTTAGCGCCAACTCCTGGAGCAACAGTTCCTGCTTTTCCAGCATCGCCTTCATCGTCAACTGAAACAATCTTGACCTTGATGTTTTTGTTAGCTGCTTCGAAAAGCTTGATTGCATACTTAACTGCATTCTGCTCATCGATACCAGTTGATGCTTCTCCACCTGAAAGTGGACCTTGGTATGCAATTGTGTAAGTCTTTACGGCTGCACTAGCTGTTGGTACTGAAGCTACGCCAAAAGCAACGGCTGCAGCAGTAACAATGGCAAGTGAACCCTTGATCTTCTTGTTCATGTAATGCCTTTCCTGTTCTTGTGTCCCGGGACAGGGAGGTGAGAAGGGTAACGGCTGGGGTGGGCTAATCACAAGCCCAATTGAACCTGTAAAAGCCAGGTTTAGTTGCAGTTATGTAACGTTTTCACGTACATGCAAACGATTAGCCTTCCGGTACCGCATCTGGGCTAATTACGGCCTCGGCCACCTGTTTCATGGTCAAGCGGCGGTCCATGGCTGCCCTTTGAATCCAAGAAAAAGCTTCAGGTTCAGAAAGGTTGAGAGCCTTCATTAAAATTCCCTTAGCTCGGTCGATAATTTTTCGAGTCTCAAGTCGATCATGTAAGTCGGCAACTTCTGCCGCTAATGATTTCATCTGTGTATGCCGACTGATTGCGATTTCAATTGCAGGTACTAAATCACCAATCGTAAATGGTTTAACAACATATGCCATGACACCCGCATCGCGAGCTCGTTCAATCAACTCTCTTTGAGAAAATGCAGTCAACATCAAAACGGGGGCTATTTCAATAATTTTTTCAGCTGCAGATATTCCATCAAGGATTGGCATCTTGACATCAAGGATTGCTAAATCTGGTTTATGTTCATGAGTTAGATCAATTGCTTCTTGGCCATTGGTAGCCTGAGCAACAACTTCATAACCAGCACCTTGTAACATTTCAACTAGATCCATACGAATGAGCGCTTCGTCTTCTGCAACGAGAATGCGAACGCTCATCTCTCATCCATCCTTTCAAACTTTCTGATGACATTCAAAAACAATGTCGATTGTGCCCCGAGTCGGATTTGAACCGACACTGTGCAGTGTTTGAGACTGCCCTCTCTACCGTTGGAGTACCGAGGCCTTTGGTGCTAAGTCTTCGGCCTCAATCTTAGCGGTAAGCCGCAGCTACTCCACCTACTGCATCTCCAACGCGGTGAACGCGCATTGCGTTCGTTGAGCCTGGAATTCCCGGAGGTGATCCAGCAACAATCATTACTTCATCACCTTTAACCGCACGACCAGAATCGATCAAAACGCTATCTACTAACTTCACCATTTCATCAGTGGCACCAACAATCGGCGTCAACATTGATTCTACGCCCCATGAAAGAGCTAGACGGTTGTATGTTCCCGGATCTGGCGTCATTGCAAGAATTGGAATGGAAGAACGCAGACGTGACATTCGACGAGCTGAATCCCCACTTTGGGTGAAAGCAACTAAATACTTAGCACCGACAATTGCGCCAACTTCCGTAGCGGCCTTTGTGATTGCACCACCTTTAGTGCGAGGTGGAGTTTTGATTGGGCGGATTCGATCTAGCCCACCTTCTTCGGTTTTTTGAATAATGCGAGCCATAGTTTCAACGGCCTCAATCGCAAATTCCCCCACACTTGTTTCACCAGAAAGCATCAGCGCATCTGCTCCATCAAGAACGGCATTTGCACAGTCCGTTGCTTCGGCGCGCGTTGGACGTGAGTTTGTAATCATGGAATCAAGCATCTGCGTAGCAACAATTACTGGCTTGGCCATATCGCGGGCAAGTTCAACGCACATCTTTTGCACCAACGGAACGTCTTCGATAGGTAGTTCAACTCCAAGGTCACCGCGAGCCACCATGATGCCATCGAAGGCTTCAACGATTCCTACAAGATTCTCAACTGCCTGTGGCTTTTCTATTTTGGCAATTACTGGAACACGAATACCTTCTTCGTCCATAATCTTATGAACATCTTTAATATCCTCGGCGCTTCGCACGAATGAGAGCGCAATAAAATCTGCACCTGCACGTAAACCCCAGCGCAGATCGTCAATATCTTTTGTCGATAGAGCTGGAACCGACACGGCCACACCTGGCAAGTTGATTCCTTTGTTATTGCTTACCGCGCCTGGCTCAATAACTTTAGTGACAACATCATTTCCTTTTACTTCAACAACTTCGACTGTAACTTTTCCATCATCAATAAGAATGCGATCTCCAGGTTTGCAATCCCCCGGCAATCCCTTGTAGGTCGTTCCAACGCGCTCTTTGGTGCCTTCAACTTCATCCGTTGTGATTGTGAAGATGTCACCGCGGGCTAAATCATGAGGACCTGCCTTAAATCGAGCAAGGCGAATTTTTGGTCCTTGTAAATCGACAAGAATTGCTACTGGTCGGCCAGCAGCTTTTGCTGCAGCTCGCACATGATTAAGTCGACCTTGATGTTCTTCATATGAACCATGTGAAAGATTAAGGCGAGCCATATTCATGCCAGCATCAATGAGCTCCTTAACTTTTTCAGGAGATTCAACGGCTGGACCCATCGTGCACACAATCTTTGCTCTACGCATGTGTCTACCTTAAACCATTAGTTGACGTGTTGTTGGTTCTATCGGAGACGGCAGCTGAGTCTCTCCAGTGAGATATCTATCAACGGCTGCTGCTGCACTTCTTCCTTCTGCTATTGCCCAGACAATAAGTGATTGTCCTCGCCCTGCATCTCCTGCTACGAAGATTCCTTCTTCACTTGTTTCAAAATCAGCATTACGTGCGATGTTTCCACGATCATCTAACTTCACTTCTAACTGCTTGATGAGATCAGATTGTTCTGGACCAGTGAAACCCATTGCTAGGAATACAAAATCTGCTGGTATCTCTTTTTGTGATTGTTCGACTGGCTCGAATTTTCCATTTTCAAACTTAGTTTCAACAATACGTATCGCGCGTAGGTTTCCATTGGCATCGCCTAGAAACTCTTCGGTGCTCACAGAAAACATACGATTGTCATCTTCTTCATGAGCACTCGATACTCGATAAATCATTGGATAAGTCGGCCAAGGTTGTGAGTCGGGCCGTTCATCACTTGGACGCGGCATAATTTCGAGTTGAGTGATGCTGGCAGCTCCTTGGCGAATCGATGTGCCCAAGCAATCTGCACCAGTGTCGCCGCCCCCGAGAATTACTACATGCTTACCTGCAACATCGATTGGTGAAACATCAATTTCACCTAACGCTTGCTTGTTTCCCCAAGGTAAGAACTCCATGGCTTGGTAAATTCCCTTTAGTTCGCGGCCAGGAACCGGCAAGTCACGCCATTTGGTTGCACCAACGGCCAAGACAATTGCATCGTACTTCTTGCGTAGATCAGCACCTGTTACTTCAGTACCTACATCGACTCCAGCGCGAAAACGTGTTCCCTCTTTTTCCATCTGTTCTAAGCGGCGATCAAGAATATGCTTTTCCATTTTAAATTCAGGAATTCCATAACGGAGTAATCCGCCAATTTTATCCGCGCGCTCATACACGGCAACTGTGTGCCCAGCGCGCGTTAGCTGCTGAGCTGTAGCCAAACCAGCCGGGCCAGAGCCAACTACGGCAACTGTCTTTCCGCTAATGCGGTCTGGTGCTAAGGGTTTTACTTCTCCAGCTTCAAAAGCTTCTTCAATTGTACGAAGTTCAACTTGCTTGATCGTGACAGCGTCACGATTGATAGCAACAACGCAAGCGGTTTCACAAGGTGCTGGACATAAGCGCCCGGTGAACTCGGGAAAATTATTTGTTGCATGCAGCCGGTTAATTGCTTCAACCTTGTCACCGCGCCAAATCAAATCATTCCATTCTGGGATTAAATTGCCGAGTGGGCATCCTGAATGGCAAAAAGGAATTCCGCAGTCCATGCACCGGCCAGCTTGTTTCTGAAGATGTTCGAAACTCTGTGGTTCATAGACTTCGCGCCAATCTTGAATTCGTACGTCGACTGGGCGACGTGTTGGAACTTCGCGAGCTGTAGTCATAAATCCTCTTGGATCAGCCATTTGCGGCAACCTCCATAACTAATTCATCAACCGGTAAACCCTCACGTGTTGCCCGGGCCATCGCTTCTAGAACTCGTGCGTAATCTCGAGGCATAACTAATGAGATGCGAGTCAGTGCAAGCTCCCAATCCTTCAATAGGTCTAGGGCTACTGGTGAACTTGTTTCGCCAGCAAATGCGCTGATAAGAGCCCGCACGTTATCTTTTTGATCTGCAGGCACTGCCAAGATATCGACCATATCTGTATTTACGTTCATCGGATCAAGATCCAAAACAAATGCACGTCCTCCGGACATACCCGCAGCAAAATTTCGTCCGGTTCGACCAAGAACAACAACTATTCCGCCAGTCATGTATTCACATCCATGATCACCGATACCTTCAACAATTGCTGTGGCACCAGAGTTGCGGACACAGAAACGTTCACCGACAACACCGCGAATCATTATCTGTCCTGAAGTTGCACCATAACCGATGACATTTCCAGCAATAACATTTTCAAAAGAATTAAATGTTGATTTCTCATCAGGCCGAACAATGACTCGGCCACCGGAAATTCCTTTACCAACATAGTCATTTGAATCGCCGAATAGACGAATTGTCAGACCACGTGGAATAAATGCACCCAGAGACTGTCCAGCTGAACCGTGCAGAGTTACATCGATCGTGTCATCAGGTAGTCCTGACCCGCCATGCATACGAGTAATTTCTGCGCCCAACATTGTTCCCACTGTGCGGTTCACATTTCGTACTGGAAGATCAATGCGCACTAATTCTTTTCGCTCTAATGCGGCTTCTGAAAGAGAAATGAGGGTGTTATCCAAAGCTGCATCTAGGCCATGGTCTTGCTTGGTCGTATTGTGCAGCGGACTTACAACATCCGGGCGCAGAAGCAATGGTGCAAGATCTAATCCGCTTGCCTTCCAGTGATCAACAGCAGCCTTAGTGTTGAGATACTCGACATGACCAACTGCTTCTAACAAAGTCTTAAAGCCCAAACTTGCCAAAATCTCGCGGACTTCTTCGGCAATGTATTCAAAGAAAGTTTCAACAAACTCTGGCTTGCCACTAAAACGCTTACGAAGTTCTGGATTTTGAGTTGCCACACCTACAGGGCAAGTATCAAGGTGACACACACGCATCATGATGCACCCTGAAACAACGAGTGGCGCAGTTGCAAATCCAAACTCTTCAGCTCCAAGAAGAGCTGCAATAACAACATCGCGACCAGTTTTTAACTGGCCATCAGTTTGAACAACGATGCGATCGCGAAGATTATTAAGTAAAAGGGTTTGCTGGGTTTCAGCTAAGCCAAGTTCCCAAGGTGCTCCAGCATGCTTCAGTGATGTCAATGGAGAAGCTCCGGTGCCACCATCATGACCAGAAATTAGAACAACATCGGCGTGGGCTTTACTCACACCGGCCGCAACAGTTCCAACACCAACTTCTGCAACAAGCTTGACATGTACACGAGCATTCTTGTTTGCATTCTTTAAGTCATGGATGAGTTGAGCTAAGTCTTCAATTGAATAAATATCATGATGCGGTGGCGGCGAAATAAGCCCGACTCCTGGTGTTGAATAACGTACTTTTGCAACCCATGGATAAACCTTGTTGCCTGGCAACTGTCCACCTTCGCCAGGCTTGGCTCCCTGTGCAATTTTAATTTGAATATCATCTGAGTTAACGAGGTAATCACTGGTAACGCCAAATCGACCCGAAGCAACTTGTTTGATTGCTGAGCGCTTTGAATCACCATTTGCCATAGGCAAGTAACGATCTGGGTCTTCTCCGCCTTCGCCAGTGTTTGATTTGCCCCCAATGCGGTTCATTGCAATCGCCAATGTTTCATGGGCTTCTTGGGAAACTGAACCATATGACATTGCGCCGGTTGAAAAGCGCTTAATGATTTCTGATACGGATTCGACTTCGTCAATAGAAATTGGTGGGCGAATTTCACCATTAAATTCAAATAATCCGCGTAAAGTCATTAATCGCGCACTTTGATCATTGACCCGATCTGTGTAACGCTTAAATACGTCGTAGCGCTTATTACGGGTTGAGTGCTGCAATGTAAACACTGTCTCTGGATCAAAGAGGTGAGGTTCACCTTCGCGACGCCACTGATATTCCCCGCCGATTGGAAGTCGCTTTGTACCTGGAATTGCTCCTCCGGGTGGATATGCAATGTGATGGCGTGCGATGGTTTCTTGCGCAATTACATCAAGGCTCACGCCGCCTAAACGTGATGTTGTCCCAACGAAATACTCATCAACAACTTCTTTACTCAAGCCAATAGCTTCAAATACCTGTGCGCCAGTGTAAGAAGCGATTGTGCTAATACCCATCTTGGACATCACCTTGAGAACGCCTTTACCTAAACTCTTTATTAAGTTCCGCACAGCTTTTTCTGGAGTAATTCCAGTGATGACACCTTGCAAGACTAAATCTTCAGCAGTTTCCATAGCTAAATATGGATTAACGGCTGCTGCGCCGTATCCAATCAATAACGCAACATGATGCACTTCGCGAACATCACCAGCTTCGATAACTAGGCCGACCTTAGTACGTGTCTTTTCGCGAATCAGATGGTGGTGAACAGCAGAAGTTAAAAGTAGAGAAGGAATTGGGGCTTCTTCTGCGTCAGCGTCGCGATCTGATAGAACAATTATGCGGGCACCATCGCTAATTGCCTGTGATACTTCTGTTTTGATCTCTTCTAACCGCTCGCGCAGTGAATCGCCACCATCGGCTACGAAAAATAGCCCCCGAATAACATGAGCGGCTAAACCTGGATAGTCACCATCGGCATTGACGTGAATAATCTTTGCGAGTTCATCATTATCTATTACTGGAAATTCTAGAGAAATCTGACGACAGCTACTTGGACCAGGATCTAGCAAATTATGTTCTGGTCCCATTGAAGTTCCAAGACTTGTGACTAACTCTTCGCGAATTGCATCAAGCGGCGGATTGGTAACTTGGGCAAATAACTGTGAGAAATAATCAAAAATTAATCGCGGCTTATCGGAAAGCGCGGCGATAGGAGTATCTGTTCCCATTGAGCCAAGGGCCTCAAGCCCATTCTTTGCCATCGGTGTAATAAGGATGCGCACTTCTTCTTCTGTGTAACCAAATGCTCGTTGACGACGCAAAACCGAAGAGTGGGGATAAACAATATGTTCGCGCGAAGGAAGATCACTGAGCTTAACCATTCCGGCATGTAACCAGTCGCTGTAAGGAGCAGCTGCAGCTAAATCATCTTTAATTTCACCATCTTCGATAATGCGGCCTGCTTCAATATCAACTAAAAACATCTTGCCTGGTTGTAAGCGACCCTTCCGAGCAATGTTTTGCGCAGGAATGTCTAAAACACCAACCTCTGAAGCAAGAACAACAAGACCATCGTTAGTTACCCAAAAACGAGATGGACGAAGCCCATTTCGATCTAGGACTGCACCAACTTGATGACCGTCAGTAAAAGTTACACACGCTGGTCCATCCCAAGGCTCCATGAGTGATGCGTGGAATGCATAGAAGTCACGGCGATTTTGCGGCATAGTTTCGTGATTTTCCCAAGCTTCAGGAATCATCATTAAAACTGCGTGCGGTAGCGATCGTCCACCTAAATAGAGAAGCTCTAGGACTTCATCAAATGATGCAGAATCACTGCCCGACATTTCAACAATCGGAAATAATCTTTTGAGATCGCCGGGAATTAGATCACTTGCAAGCAGAGATTCCCGCGCACGCATCCAGTTTCGGTTTCCCTTCACTGTATTAATTTCCCCATTGTGTGCGATGAAACGATAAGGATGAGCTAGTGGCCAGGAAGGAAATGTATTAGTTGAAAAGCGTGAGTGAACTAGTGCTAAAGGAGATTCAACTCGCACATCAGATAAATCTGGAAAAAACTCTTCAAGTTGACCCGTCGTAAGCATTCCCTTGTAGACAATTGTTTGAGAAGAAAGGGATGGGAAATAGAGTTTGAGTCCGTGTTCAGCGCGTTTGCGCAAACAGAATGCCAGACGATCAAGTGCCAACCCAGTCTCACCATTTATACCTGAAAGAAATAACTGTTGAAAACTTGGCATGACAGAAAGCGCAGTTTTCCCAAGTGAAGATGCGTTAATAGGGAGTTCTCGCCAACCTAAAACATTGAGGCCCTCTTCTACTGCAAGCTTTTCGATTGCACTTTTAATTTCTACGCCTTGTTCTACAAATGCGATTCCTGTGGCATAAGCACCAGCAGCCGGTAATTTAAAATCTGTGACATCTTGAAAAAATCTATCGGGAATTCGGATAAGAATTCCAGCACCGTCACCGCTATCTGGTTCAGCACCTGAAGCACCGCGATGTTCAAGATTGCGCAAAGCAGTGAGAGCTTTTTCAACAATTTCATGTGTTGCAACTTTGTTGAGCGTTGCCACCATTGCGACACCGCAAGCGTCATGTTCTTGCGCAGGGTTATAAAGACCTTGCGCTTGCGGATAATTGGAAGTCAATGCCACGGCGTAGAGCTCCTGTTGTCGAATATGAATTGCGGGACAACCTTGGCCCAGTAGTGCTGGCAAAGAGTAGCAACAAATGGGCCACTTCTTGAAGTATCTAAATCCCTGAAATGTTCGCAATCTGGCCAATTGCTGCAGTGATGAGCATGCCAAGACATCCGCCAATGATCACTCGAATTGTTGGTATGAGAACTTTTGAGCCGGCAGTTCGAGCGCTGATAATGCCAGTTAGCACTAAGCCTACAATCGTGAAAACAACAATGCTCCAAGCCTTGGCCCCAAGTGTCGGAGCAAAGGCCCCAATAAATGGAACGAAGCCACCGACAGTAAAACTTAAAGCCGAGGCGATCGCTGCTTGCACGGGCTTGGCTTTTGTATGTGGATGCTGACCTAATTCATCACGTAGATGCGCAGCAAGTGGATCCTTTTTGTGCATCTCTTGCGCAACGGTCATCGCAAGTTCAGGAGAAAGTCCTCGTGCAATATAGATATGTTGCAGTTCAATGAGTTCGCCCTCTGGATCAGCTGCCAAATGTTCAATCTCTAATAAACGATCCGACTCTTCAACATCATTTTGCGAACGGACTGAAACATATTCACCCACTGCCATCGACATGGCGCCCGCAGAGATTCCAGCAAGGCCAGCAGTAATAAGAAAATCATTTTTACCTGCAGCTGCAACGCCAATCATGAGGGATGCCGTAGAAACCAAACCATCGTTTGCACCTAAGACTGCCGCCCGCAACCAACCCGCACGATGAGTGCGATGGTGCAGGTTGCGTTGGTATACATCTTCAAGGGCCATAGAAATCAGCCTACCCGAAAGCTATTGGGCTTTCTTTGATTGAATCCGAAATGTCACTGCTGCACCAAAAATTGCGAGCAAGCTGACCCATATATTCAGGCGTAATCCCCCAATAATGTGAGCAGTATCAATACGAATCGATTCAATTGCAAGCCGACCCATCGAATAACCAAGTACGTAAAGCGTAAACATCTGACCTGACTTGAAACGGTGGGCATATTTAATAAGTACAAAGGCCAATATCGTGCACCAGATCGATTCGTAGAGAAATGTTGGGTGGAAACTCTCGAATGTGGAATAACCAGTTGGGCGAAATCGAGCGGGAACTTCTAGAGCCCACGGCGCTTGTAATGGCCTACCGAAGAGTTCGATATTGAACCAATTTCCAAATCGCCCTATCGCTTGAGCAAATAGAACACCGGGTACAAGAGAATCCAAAAAAATTCCAAATGTAGGAAGTTCAATTTTCTTAGCAAGCTGGCGATAACGCACCCATGCTGCTGCAGCCCCTAAAGAGATCGCTCCCCAAATTCCGAGACCACCCTGCCAAATTTTGATTGCATCCATGGGATGTCCATTGGCGCCAAAGTATGCATCAGGTGAAGTGATGAGGTGATAAATACGACCACCAACAATTCCAAATGGAACGGCAGTAATAGCAACCTCTGAAACAACAGATCTGCCATTGAGCGTATGAGAACGAAAACGTTTGTCACCAAGCCATACTGCTATCGCTATTCCGGTAATGATACTTAAAGCATAAAAATGTATCGTCAGTGGCCCCAGTTCCAACGAAGATATCGTCGGAGATGGAATTGCGCGAATCAAGGGTTAGCTTGCCTCGAACGCTGCAGAGAATTCTTCAACAAGGAAAGTACCGCTTTTGCGCTCCCATAATTTTCCATTGAAGAAAACCGTAGGGGTCCCTTGCACATTGTATTTTGCCATCGATTCGTAAGCTGACTTAACAAGATCTAACTTTGAAACCTTAGTAACGCAATCAACAAATGATGGTGACTCCAGTCCTGCGTACTTTCCGATTTTGATTAGGTTTTGAGTTGTATAAAACCCAGAATTTTCAAGTGCTGGTTGAACTAAATACATTGCTTTGTGGAAATCTAAATAGTGTCCCTCATCGGCTGCGCAATATGCAGCATTAGCGGCAGCAACTGATTCATTGCCAAGAAATGAAAGTACGTGATAAACGACATTTGCTTTTTTTGCGCGAATCAAATCATCTATATAAGCACCATTTGCGACCTCAAAAGTATTACAGACCGGACACTGTGGGTCTTCCCATAAGTCGATTGTTTTGGCGGCGCCAGTATTGATCGAAATTCCTGATCCATTATTTGTATCAACCGTGGCGGCAACGGCTGCGCCTACTTTGAAATCCTTAAGAGCAATAAAGGACTCATTAGCTTTAGTCTTTTGCCCAACAACACTAAATATCGCACCAGTTGCCACTACTAAGGTGACCATGCCGATAACTAACCACCTAGTGAAGTTGTCTCCGCCAGATGCCTTAGTTGCCTTAGCCTGCTTTACCATTACTGCTCCTCGATTATTTGAAGTGGTTTTTCAATACTTAAAAGGCCATATGGGAAAAAGTATAGATAAATGCCTGTTAATGCCAAACCTAAATCGCGCAATATCTCTACTAAATATGCACGATGCACTTCGGCCGCCTTACTTGGATCTACAGCTCCCCCACCTCCAAAGCAGCCACAATCAATAAGTATCCCGCGAGCCCACACAGAAATAATTGCGACTACAAAAATGAGCATTACTGCTGTGGCAACTACCGCCGCGAATCTGATTGACAGCCCGATAATGAGCAGAACGCCAATTGCAATTTCTAGCCACGGCAATGCATAACCCATCAGGTGAGCGATATTTGTTGGAAGGATTTTGTAGGCAGCGACTGCGCCTGCAGATTCATCGGGTTTGAAAGCTTTTAATCCCCCGGCAACGAGTAAGACTCCACCAAGTAACAAACGAGAAACGAGAGAAATTATCGGTTGAAATTTTTTATTGATATTCCTCATCGTCCTTCACGAACTCCTAGCGCCAATTCTTTGGCTAATGCTGTGATTGCATCGAGACCTTCTTGTTCACTCTTTGCATTGAGAAGCAATTTAATGAAAGCAGAGCCCACGATTACTCCATCAGAATACGCGGCTACTTGCTTTGCTTGTTCTCGAGTAGATACACCTAAGCCTACAGAGACTGGAAGTTTGGTTGCGTTTTTTACACGAGCGACAAGGGCACTAGCATCAACTGAGACATCGGTACGTGTTCCTGTCACACCCATAACAGATGCGGCGTAAACAAAGCCTCCGGTTTTTGATACTACTTGAGCCAATCGATCATCTGCCGTACTGGGCGCAACCACGTAAATTGGATTAATTCCATGTTTAGTCGTTGCCTCTAACCAGCGGCCAGATTCTTCGATTGTTAAATCAGGAGTAATTACTCCTGAACCACCGTTATCAATAATTGATTTCGCAAATGCATCCACACCATATTTTTCAATGGGATTCCAATACGTCATAACTACTGCGGCTACACCAGCAGTAGTTGCTGTCTTTAGTGCCGAAAAAACATCGGCGGCATTTGTGCCACCTTTTATCGAAATTTCTGCAGCTTCTTGAATCGTTGGTCCATCCATAACTGGATCGCTGTATGGGTAACCAATTTCAATAGCATCAACACCTGCCGCGGCTAAAGCGATAATGGCTTTTGCGCATCCTGACTGCGACGGAAAACCAGCCGGAATATAGGCAATTAACGCAGCCCGATTCTCACTTCTAACTCTTTCAAATAACGTATCGAGCGGTGTGCTCACAATGGGATTCCAAAATACTGCGCTGCTGTTTGTACGTCTTTATCTCCACGTCCAGAGAGATTAATAAGAAGGGTGGCATCTGGACCTAGTTCATTACCGATAACTAAAGCACCAGCTAAAGCGTGCGCGGTTTCAATCGCTGGAATAATTCCTTCGGTTCGACACAACAATGCAAATGCTGCCATTGCTGCATCATCATTAACTGCTCGGTATTCGGCGCGACCAATGTCATGTAAGTAGGCATGCTCTGGACCAACGCCTGGATAATCTAATCCGGCAGAAATCGAATGGGACTCAACTGTTTGACCATTCGCATCCTGTAAAACATAAGAGCGTGTTCCGTGCAATACGCCAGCAGATCCGCCTGTAATTGTTGCGGCATGACGACCAGTTTCGACTCCATCCCCACCAGCTTCTAATCCAATTAATCGAACACTCGTATCTGGAATAAAAGCATGGAAAATTCCGATTGCATTGGATCCACCACCGATACATGCGAGTACTGCATCAGGTAATTTCCCTGTGAGAGCAATTACTTGTTCGCGTGCTTCTTCACCGATTATTTTGTGAAAATCACGGACCAAAGTTGGGAATGGATGTGGACCGGCTACCGTACCTAACATGTAGTGAGTCGTTGCAACATTAGTAACCCAGTCACGCATTGCTTCATTAATTGCATCTTTTAAAGTTCGTGAACCAGAAGTAACTGGAACAACTTCTGCCCCTAATAACTTCATCCGTGCCACGTTGAGAGATTGGCGGCGAGTATCTTCTTCACCCATGTAAACAACGCACTCAAGACCCATCAATGCCGCAGCAGTTGCTGCTGCTACACCGTGTTGTCCAGCACCTGTTTCAGCGATGATGCGTTTCTTACCCATCTTCTTGGTGAGAAGGGCTTGACCTAAAACATTATTGATTTTATGGCTACCAGTGTGATTAAGGTCCTCACGCTTTAACAAAATTCGCGCTCCACCAGCGTGTTCTGCAAATCTTTTGGCTTCGGTTATCAAACTTGGGCGTCCTGTGTACGTACGATGAAGTTCGGCAAGTTCTGCCTGGAAAACAGGATCAGATTTTGCTGCATTATGCGCTGCTTCTAACTCATCTAGTGCACCGATGAGGGCTTCGGGAACAAAACGTCCACCGTACTGTCCAAAATGCCCCAGGACATCGCTAGTTTGAATACTCATTGCTCAATCCTACCGAGACCTAGAAGTTCTCGCATTGCTAATGATAAATCCCCCGCACGTACCAAGGCCTCACCCACCAAAATCGCATTAGCACCATTGGACTGTGCAAATTCCACATCTATGCGAGTTGAAATTCCGGATTCAGCGACCCTGACCACATCACTGGGGATCCGCGGGATGAGTTCGGCAAAGGCTTGTGCATCTACGTCCAAGGTTTTTAAGTTTCGTGAATTCACGCCAACAATCTTCGGGGAAATCTCAAGGGCTCGCTCTAACTCATCATTTGTGTGAACTTCAACAAGTGCGCGCATCCCTAAGCCTTCTGCCAACTGATGAAAATCATTTAGTTGAGATTGGCTAAGGGCCGCGACGATCAGAAGCACAACATCTGCACCATGGGCTCGGGCTTCGAAAAATTGATATTCATCGACCATAAAATCTTTGCGAAGAATCGGAATACTGACGCGCGAGCGAACTGCGTCGAGATCATCTAATGAACCACCGAATCGACGTTGCTCGGTTAACACACTTATGACGGATGCACCTGCACCTTCATATTGTTCGGCTAGCCCCGCTGGATCTGCAATTGAAGCAAGGACACCTTTACTTGGTGAAGAACGTTTTACTTCAGCAATAACTGACATCTCTGAAGACCTTAATGTTGCCAGGGGATCTCGTACCGGTGCTGCTTGATCCATTGCCTCTTGCAACTGCGCCAAAGGTTTTCTACGCGCAGCTAAATCTTCGCGTACTCCCTCGATAATTGAATCAAGCACACTCATGCTTTGTCCTCATCCGTTGGATCGATGCCTTTGTCCAACGCGCTCCAGGAATTGAGGATTCGAGGTTTTCTTTCATAGCGTGACGATAAGTTAAATTTTTTACCAATGAGAACCACTACAACGAAAACTACAATGATACTGATCGATATAGCTAATGATTGATTCATCAATTTTTACGCAATCTATTAGCTGAATCGATAGCCATCAGAACAGCTGCTGCTTTATTTCGGCACTCTTGGTTCTCAGATTCAGGATCTGAGTCGGCAACAATTCCTGCACCCGCTTGTACATAAGCGATGCCCTCACGTATGAGGGCGGTTCTAATTGCAATGCACGTATCAATATTGCCGGTGAAATCTATGTACCCAACAATGCCGCCATAGACTCCACGTCGAGTTGGCTCGAGTTGTTCAATGATCTCCATTGCACGTGGTTTAGGCGCACCCGATAAAGTTCCAGCTGGAAAAACAGAAAAGAGAGCATCTACCGGAGTTGCGGTATCTGCTAACTTTCCAGTTACTGTAGAAACTATATGCATTACATGCGAATATCTTTCGATGTGCATAAAATCAATAACCTCAACCGACCCAGGCGCACATACGCGCCCTAAATCATTGCGCCCTAAATCTACGAGCATCAAATGCTCTGCTCTCTCTTTTGGATCAGCTAATAGCTCTTCACCTAAGCGGTGATCCTCTTCTGGAGATGATGAGCGCTTACGAGTTCCAGCGATTGGATGAATCATCACTTCGCGATCATTTACTTTTACTAATGCTTCAGGACTAGATCCCACGATTGTGACACCTTCGATGAAGCGAAAGAGATACATGTAGGGACTTGGATTATTGAGACGAAGCATTCGATAGACATCAATTGCCTCTGCAGTACATGACATTGAGAAACGCTGTGAAAGAACTATTTGGAAGGCTTCACCCGCAAGGATTTCCTCCTTCGCAATCGCAATTTTTGCTTTAAATTCTTCCCCGGTCATATTTGCATTAAAAGTGGGAGCGGCATGAGAATCAATCTGTGCGATATCACCAGGCAAGGAAACTGCTAAATCCTTTTGCATCCGATCAAGGCGTTCATTACAAGATGCGAAAGCTTCATCGATACGGTCATCGCTTCCGTCCCAGTTAATTGCATTTGCAATCAAGGTAATCGTTCCATCACTATGGTCAAGAACGGCTAAATCACTGGTCAACATAAAACTGAGTTCAGGAAGTGGCAAATCTTTTACTGAAAGGTTAGGAAGCTTTTCTAAGCGACGAACAACGTCATAACCCATAAAGCCAACTAAACCTCCAGTTAATGGCGGAAGACCTGCAATCTTGGGAGATTTTAAGTGTGCGGCAGATAGTCTTAACGCCTCTAGAGGATCAATTCCAGTTGGTGCGCCTGCTGGTGCGCTGCCCTGCCAATACGCTTTTCCATCCTTTTCACTCAACGTCGCTTCACTTCGAACGCCTATAAATGAATAACGTGACCAAGCACCGCCGTGTTCGGCCGACTCAAGTAAAAAAGTATTAGGCGCATCTTTAGCTAATTTTCTGTAAACACCTAACGGCGTTTCGCCATCTGCGAGCAAGCGGCGCGAAACCGGAATTACGTTGGAAACCTTTGCATAAGCGCGAAACTCTTCCAGGTTCATTGGATTAATCCATCGCTATCGGTTTATGGAAACATGTATTTTCACCGGTATGACAAGCAACTCCGGTTTGTTTTACTACTACTAGCAGTGCATCGCCATCGCAATCAAGTGATACTGATTGCACTTCTTGAAAATGGCCAGAAGTTGCTCCTTTAACCCAAATCTCGTCGCGAGAACGTGAAAAGTAAGTTGCTTTGCCTGTCTTTAATGTAAGCGCTAAAGATTCTGTATTCATGTAAGCAAGCATCAAAACGTCTTTGGTTGTCACTTCTTGGACAACTGCAGGAATGAGCGTATGTGGATCTTTGAGCATTTGTGCAACTGATGGATCAAGGATGCTCATGTCCTAATTCTGCCTTATCGGGCAGCCTGCATGCGAACCGGATAATTGTGGGCATTGAGATAGGACTTCACATCACTTATGCGGTGAATACCAAAGTGAAACACGCTGGCGGCAAGTAGTGCGTTAGCGCCTGCATCGATTGCTGCGGCGAAATCCTCAAGGGCTCCGGCCCCACCGCTAGCAATCAGTGGAACTTTAGAAACTGCTCGAACTGCTGTGATCATTCCAATGTCATATCCCGCACGAGTGCCATCTGCATCCATAGAGTTAAGAAGGATTTCACCTGCGCCAAGAGCACATGCTTTTTCGGTCCAAGCTAGTGCATCTATTCCTGTACCTTCACGGCCACCATGTGTTGTGACTTCAAAGCCTGACTCGGTACGTGCGCGGCGCGCATCAACTGATAGAACTAAAACTTGTGAACCAAATCTATCTGCAATTTGCGCGATTAATTCTGGTCTCTCTAACGCTGCCGTATTTATTGATACCTTATCGGCGCCTGCGCGAAGTAAACGATTAACATCTTCTACGCTTCTAATACCCCCACCAACAGTAAGTGGAATAAATACTTGTTCAGCAGTTCGTCGAACAACATCTAACGTTGTTTCGCGTCCAATAACACTTGCTGAGATATCTAAAAACGTTAGCTCATCGACTCCTTCGCGCCCGTAGAGAGCCGCCATTTCAACAGGATCACCTGCATCAACTAAGTTGGTGAAGTTGACTCCCTTGACTACGCGTCCATCAGTAACATCAAGACAGGCAATAATTCGTACTGAAAGTGTCATCGACCAGTAACTTTCAAAGCCTCTTGCAAAGTAAATGCCCCCGCATACAAGGCTTTGCCTACAATCGCGCCTTCAACACCAACTTTATTTAAGTTACTTAATGCGGCGATATCTGCGAGTGAAGAAATTCCCCCACTTGCAACTACAGGTTTCTTGGTAACAGCGCACACCGATTGAAGAAGTTCTAGATTTGGCCCAGCAAGAGTTCCATCTTTTGTCACATCTGTGACTACATATCTGGCGCACCCATCTTTTTCTAAGCGCTCAAGAATTTCAAAAAGATCCCCACCCACTTTGGTCCAACCACGTGCGGCAAGAACATGTCCGCGCACATCAAGACCAACGGCAATGCGATCACCAAATTCACCAATCACTTGAGCTGTCCATTCTGGATCTTCTAGAGCGGCCGTTCCTAAATTAACTCGATGACAACCCGTGGCAAGTGCACGGCGGAGAGATTCATCGTCTCGAATTCCGCCAGAGAGTTCGACTTTTATATCAAGAGCTCCAATAACGTGTGCCAATAGTTCGGCGTTACTGCCACGACCAAAAGCTGCATCTAAATCAACTAGGTGTATCCATTCAGCGCCTGCAGCTTGAAATTCAAGGGCGACTTCAAGTGGTGCACCGTAGATGCTCTCCTGTGCAAGTTCACCTTGAACAAGGCGAACAGCACGTCCATCTTTAACATCAACGGCAGGTAATAGCTCCAAATAACTCATAGTGTTTTCGTCCAATTCTTAATCAGAGCAAGACCAGCATCTCCCGATTTTTCAGGGTGAAACTGTGTCGCCGATACATATCCATCTTCGACGGCCGATAAAAACTTTTCACCGTGAGTTGTCCAACTCTGCAACTTGCCCACAGCTTTCTTTGCTGCATAAGAATGTACAAAATAGAAAGATTCCTTTTCGATTCCTTGAAACAAAACCGAAGCAGCATCACTTTCAACGCTATTCCAACCCATATGGGGAAGGATGGGGGCTTGCATTAGGGATACTTCTCCATCCCAAATTCCCAGACCAACATGTTGACCATTTTCACTATGCTCTGTGCCTCGGCTAAAGAGAATCTGCATTCCAATACAAATTCCAAGTACCGGCCGTTCATTCGATATTCTTTCTCGAATAATTTCTTGCCCTTCGATTGCATTCAATCCATTCATGCACGCTGCAAATGCACCAACACCTGGGACAACTAAACCATCAGCGTTAAGTGCAACCGTGCGATCAGAAGTGACAACTACATCTAAACCCGAAGTTGCGAATGCTCTTTCGGCAGAACGTAAGTTGCCAGATCCGTAATCAAGTATTGCGATCAAAGAGAACCTTTTGTAGAAGGAATCCCAACAACTCTGCCATCTAGTGAAACTGCATCACGCAAAGCTCGTGCAACGGCCTTAAATTGAGCCTCAAAAACATGGTGGGCATTACGGCCTTCAAGAACACGAATGTGGAGAGCAATATGGGCTTCTGCCACGATTGATTCCCAGATGTGCTTACCCAATGTTGTATCAAAAGTTCCGATGAGTTCAACGATTTCAGGTTGGCGATGGACTAAATATGGTCGACCCGAAAGATCGACAGCGGCTTGAACCAAAACTTCATCCAACGGAACCATTGCATCACCAAAGCGACGGATACCGGCTTTGTCCCCCAACGCTTCACGAAGAGCTTGACCAAATGCAAGCGAAGTGTCTTCAACGCTATGGTGTGAATCAACATCAACGTCGCCTTTTGTTTTAACTGTTAGGTCAAAGCCGGAGTGCTTTCCTAACTGAGACATCATGTGATCAAAAAACGGTACTCCCGTTGAAACATCGATAACACCCTGGCCATCTAAATTGAGTTCGACTAATACATGCGACTCTTTGGTTTCTCTTTCAACGCGTGCTTTTCTCATGGCGGCCTTTCCTTAGATAAGTTCTTTTAATGCAGATATAAAAAGAGTATTTTCGGCTTCATTGCCAACGCTGACACGCAAATATCCCTCGAGGCCAACATCCCTTATGAGGACGCCTTTGCCTAGAAGATCACTCCAAAGTTTAGGGGTATCAGCCTTGAATCCCGTAAAGAGAATGAAGTTTGCCGCACTTGGAATAGTTTTCAAGCCCAAATTGTGGAGTTCTACAACTAAAGCCTCACGAGCAGCAATAAGCGTTGAAACGTAACCCAAAAGTTCATCTTTGAAATCGATGGCAGTACAAGCAGCAGCCTGAGTGATCGCACTTAAGTGATAAGGCAAACGAACAAGCATCATTGCATCTTTAACCGCACCATCGCACACTAAGTAACCTAGTCGAGCACCAGCAAAGGCAAAGGCTTTGCTCATCGTACGAATAACTAAAACATGTGGATTTTTTCGAATGAGGGCGACCGCAGATTCCTGCGATGAAAATTCTGCATACGCTTCGTCAACAACGAGCAGGCCGCAAACTTTTACACAAGCATCGGCTAGCAGTTGAATCTCAGCAATCGTAATCGATCCGCCCGTAGGGTTATTAGGTGTAGTGATAAAAGTGATTTTGGGCTTTAGAGAAGCAATCTGCAAAACTGCAGATTCAACATCGAGAGAGAAATCGGGATTACGTTTTCCATCTACCCAGTTGGTGCCACACACATTCGCAATCAGTGGGTGCATTGAATATGAAGGGGTGAATCCAAGAGCTACTCCTTCACCAAAAGCTAAGAAAATAGATTGGATAATCTCATTGCTTCCATTTGCTGCCCAGATGTTATTCATTGAAAAATCTGTGCCGCTTGCAGAGTTTATGTAGTTAGCTAATTTGGTACGAAGTTGAATTGCATCACGATCTGGGTAGCGATTTAAATCTGCCGAAACTTTCAAAACCGCTTCGGCAATGGCCTGTTGAAGTGCAGGAGATGGCGAATACGGATTCTCATTGGTATTTAGTGCAGCATCAGCTGGAAGTTGAGGCGCACCATAAGGAGTCAGTGGCGACAAATCGTTGCGTAGTGGCAACCATGCTGGCCAGTTCATTTATTCATTTTCCAATCGCGCTGTCATCGCCTCACCGTGGGCTGGCAAATCTTCTGAGTTGGCTAACGTAACTACCGTGGGAACTAAATCAGTAAAGGCCTTTTGGCTGTATTCAATAAAATGAATTCCGCGCAAAAAGCTTTGAACCGATAACCCACTGGAATGGCATGCACAGCCACCTGTTGGCAAGACGTGATTTGAGCCTGCTGAATAATCTCCAAGTGAGACTGGAGAAAATCGTCCAATAAAAACTGCTCCGGCATTTCTAATTTTCTTGCTATCGCTGTGAGCATTCTTTGTCTGAATTTCTAAGTGTTCGGCGGCATATGCGTTAACAACATCAATGCCTTGCGCAATGTCATCAACGAGAACAATCGCAGATTGAATTCCTGTTAATGCACTTGTGATTCGATCTGCGTGCTTAGTTGCTGCAACTCGAATCTTAAGTTCTGACTGAACTGACACAATTAATTCTGGTGAATCAGTTACTAGAACCGCGGCTGCGATTACATCATGTTCTGCTTGGCTAATTAAATCTGCAGCCACATCTGCCGCGATTGCACTTGAATCTGCCAGAATCGCAATCTCAGTGGGCCCAGCTTCTGAATCTATTCCAATCAATCCACGCAGTGCCCGCTTAGCTGCAGCTACATAAATATTGCCCGGGCCAGTAACTAAATCTGCTTTCTGGCATAGACCGTCAACACCATAAGCAAACATGGCGATTGCTTGGGCTCCCCCAACCGCAAATACTTCTGTAATTCCTAAAAGCACACACGTTGCCAAAATAGTTGGATGAGGCAAACCGCCAAAATCTTTTTGCGGAGGCGAAGCAACAGCAATCGATGAAACTTTAGCTATTTGTGCTGGAACAACATTCATCACAACACTGCTGGGATAAACCGCACGACCACCAGGGACGTAGAGTCCAACACGATCTACTGGAACCCATTTCTCAGTAACCGTGCCGCCATCTACAACCGTCGTAGTTTTTTCATTTCGAATCTGATCCATATGCACTACACGCACTCGCTCAATAGAAATCTCTAGCGCAACGCGAATTGCAGGGTCTAACACTTCTAACGCATCATCTAAAGCTTTTTGGGGAACTCGAATCGAAGGTGGAATAACTCCATCAAATTCATGAGCTAACTTGCGAAGCTCTTCTTCTCCACCTGTTTTAACTCTGTGCAAGATTGGGTCAATCAATCGCATAGCTTCGGCAACATCGAGAACGGCGCGTGGGAGTTCGGCGTTGTATTGCGCCTTGGTTAAGGCTCTTCCACGCAGGTCAACGGAGCGAATCATTTGCTAATTGTAATGGTCGTGCAGAGAAGGGTGGGAGTGAATTTTAAACCAAACAGTTGGGCCCAAGAATTGATTTCAGGTCCGCGCTCAGAGATGGAGAAGCTGTGACCGATGCATCAATTGTCATCACTGTACTGCCTCCATTTTCAGTTAATGAAAGATGTACTTCACGCTTACCTGGATGAGATCGCAATATCTCTTTGATTCGATCGACAACTGGTGGAGTGCATTGGGACATTGGAATGGAAATTACCAATGGGCCTGTTGGGCCAGTTGAAATATCTGGCATTGACATCTCAAGGGCGGTAAATCGAAGTTTTTCATCACGGCGATCAACTCGGCCACGAACGGTCACTATTCGATCTTCTGTCAGCGACATTGAATGTTGATTATATGTATTTGAGAAAAAGAGTACTTCGAGCGATCCTTCAAGATCTTCTATTGTAACGACAGCCCATGATGCGCCTTGTCGAGAAACTTTACGAGAAACACTTGTGATCAAGCCGCCAATAGTGACAATCGATTCGTGCTGTGCGCCTTCATCAACAAGTTCGCTGATGGACATATCGGTATTTGCGCGCAATACATGTTCAACTCCAAGCAATGGATGATCTGAAACGTAAAGGCCTAACATCTCGCGCTCATAGCTAAGTAACATCCCTTTGTCCCACTCGCCTGTCGGGATTTCAATATCTAAACCAGAAACTTCAGTAATTGCTTCACCGCCAAAAAGATCAAACTGTCCAATAGCTTCTGCGCGCTTGCTTTCGATTACTGAATCTATAGCTTCTAAGTGAATTGCGATTAAGCCTTTACGTGTTGCACCGAGTGATCCAAATGCTCCAGCCTTAATTAAGGATTCGATTGTTTTCTTATTGCATACCTGTGCATCAACTTTTGCCAGAAAATCACCGAAGGAGGTAAATCGCCCTTTGTTTTCACGCGCAGTCTTTATAGAAGCAACTACGCCTTCGCCTACATTTCGAATTGCTGCTAGGCCAAAGCGAATATCTTTAGTGCGCGGTGTGTATTCTCCGTTTGATTCATTAACATCTGGTGGCAAGACATTAATACCCATTCGTCGACACTCGCTCAAATAAAGTGCTGACTTATCTTTGTCATCGCGCACACTTGTCAAAAGAGCAGCCATGTACTCAGTTGGATAGTTAGCTTTAAGGTAGGCAGTCCAATATGAGACTACCCCGTAACCTGCTGAGTGTGCACGGTTAAATGCATAATCGGAGAAGGGAATCAAAACATCCCATAAGCGTTTAATGGCAGCATTTGAAAAACCATTGGCTTTCATGCCGGCTTCAAATGGCACATACTCTTTATCCAAAATCTCTTTATTCTTCTTACCCATAGCCTTACGCAAAAGATCAGCGCGTCCGAGAGAGAAGCCCGCCACTTTTTGCGCAATCGCCATTACTTGCTCTTGATAAACGATAAGGCCGTATGTATCTCCCAGAATTTCTTGTAGTGGCTCAGAAAGTTCAGGATGGATTGGCTCAACAGGCTTTCGTTTATTTTTGCGATCGGCATAGTTGTTATGCGCATTTTCACCCATTGGCCCAGGGCGGTAAAGGGCTATAACGGCAGAAATGTCTTGGAATGAATCTGGTGACATAGATTTGAGAAGCGCGCGCATTGGTCCACCATCGAGCTGAAACACGCCCAGAGTGTCGCCGCGTGAAAGAAGTTCATAAGTTTTTTTATCATCCAAAGTTAAATCCTCTAGTACCACCTCGATGCCTTGATTTTCTTTGATATTGATTAATGCATCATCTAGAACCGAAAGGTTGCGCAAACCTAAAAAGTCCATTTTTAACAAACCAATAGATTCGCAAGCGCCCATATCAAATTGAGTAATGATTGCACCGTCGGCTTCACGCCTGTGAATTGGGATCACATCGAGTAATGGTTCGCGCGAAAGAATGACGCCGGCTGCATGCACTCCCCATTGGCGTTTTAAACCTTCGAGTCCGCGCGCTGTATCCACAACTCGTTTGGAATCTGGATCTGATTCATAGAGGGCGCGAAATTCTCCGGCTTCGCCATATCGATCATCTTTAGGATCAAAAACTCCACCAAGTGAAATATCTTTACCCATCACTGTTGGTGGCAGGGCTTTAGTGAGTTTTTCACCAATTACATATGGGTAACCAAGTACGCGAGTTGAATCCTTGATTGCTTGCTTAGATTTAATTGTGCCGTAAGTAATAATTTGGGCAACGCGATCTTCACCATATTTATTCGTGGCGTAGCGAATCATTTCGCCGCGCCTACGCTCATCAAAATCGAGATCGATATCAGGCATCGAAATACGTTCTGGGTTGAGGAATCGCTCAAACAAAAGTCCATGTTCCAAGGGATCTAATCCAGTGATGCCTAATGAGTATGCAACAAGTGAACCAGCTGCAGAACCACGTCCTGGTCCTACTCGAATTCCAACTTCTTTTGCATGGCCAACTAAATCTGCAACAACTAAGAAGTAGCCAGGAAAACCCATTTTCTCCATCACGCCAAGTTCATAATCAAGGCGTGCTTCATGTTCAGAAGTTAACTTTGCGCCTAAGCGTTCTTTCATCCCTCGAATTGATTCTTTTTTAAGCCATGAATCTTCGGTTTCACCTTCTGGAACTGTGAACTGTGGAAGTAAGTTTTCACCTTCGCGCATTGTCACTTCACAACGCTGGGCAATAAGTAATGTGTTGTCACAACTTTCAGGAATATCTTTAAAAAGCTCACGCATTTGGGCAGGGGTTTTTACATAGAAAGAGTCGTTATCAAATTTGAATCTCTTAGGATCTGCCAAGGTTGATCCAGATTGAACGCAGAGAAGTGCTTCGTGTGCGTTTGAATCGGCTTGTAATGTGTAGTGCAGGTCATTAGTTGCAAGAAGAGGTAGACCGAGCTCTTTTCCGAGTTTCAAGAGGTCAGATTTCACGCGGCTTTCAATGTCAATTCCATGATCCATTACTTCCAAAAAGAAATTTTCTGCTCCAAAAATATCGCGGTAATCACTTGCCGCTTTTATCGCTTCTTTGTATGCGCCCATTCGTAAACGAGTTTGAATTTCACCGCCTGGACAACCTGTTGTCGCAATCAGCCCCTTTGAGTATTTTGATAAGAGCTCACGGTCCATGCGGGGTTTGTAGTAATAGCCTTCAAGGGAGGCAAGTGATGACAAGCGGAAAAGATTTCCGAGCCCAACATTATTTTCTGCCAAAATTGTCATGTGCGTATATGCGCCGCCGCCAGAAACATCATCTTCGCCACCACTAGCCCACTGCACGCGTTTTTTATCGAAACGAGATTCTGGAGCAACGTAGGCTTCAATTCCAATAATTGGCTTGATACCAGCTTTTTTTGCCTGCTTATAAAACTCATAAGCACCGAAAACATTTCCATGATCAGTCATTGCAATTGCGGGCATGCCTTGACGTGCAACTTCGGCCATTAAATCTGGAACACGGGCAGCGCCATCGAGCATTGAGTACTCAGTATGGACGTGCAGATGTACGAAGTTTTCAGAGGTCATGGTGAACGTAGATTATTACTTAAGGAAGAACAGCATCAGATAGCAACGCCAATGAGCGTGTGAGATCGGCTGGGTATGGCGCACTAAAAGTTAAATGTTCTCCAGTTATGGGGTGGTCAAAAGCGAGTTCCTTAGCGTGTAGCCATGGACGTCTCATCTCTAGAGATTTAGCCAAGACAGGGTCTGCACCATATGTTGTGTCACCAACGAGTGGGTGATTTAGGGCAGAAAAATGGACGCGAATTTGGTGGGTCCGTCCAGTTTCAAGTTCAACTTTGACGAGTGAGACACCACGATAAAACTCAATAACTTCATAATGGGTTATTGAATCTTTTCCAGTTGCTACAACTGCGAAACGGTGATCCTCTTTTGGATGACGATCGATAGGCGCATCGATTGTGCCTGTTGTTGGATCCATATGCCCCTGGATGAGTGCATGATAAATCTTACCGACAGTCCGATTTCTAAAGGCGTCTTTTAAAACCGTAAAAGCACGATCACTCTTTGCAACAATCATGAGCCCACTTGTGCCCACATCTAACCGGTGAACAATTCCTTGGCGTTCTGCTGCACCACTCGTTGAAATTGAGTAACCAGCTGCCATAAGTGCACCAACTACTGTCGGTCCCATCCAACCAGGGCTTGGATGCGCTGCACATCCAACAGGCTTATCTATTACAACAATTGCATCATCATCATAAACAATCGTTAAACCCTCAAGAGGCGTCAGGGGAATCGGATCTTGATTAATTGGCGCTGGCATCAAAACTTCAATTACTTGATTAGCTGCCACCCGATCAGACTTTCCCATTGCTTTGCCCGAAGTCGTAATATCGCCATCTTCTAGCAATTTCACAACGGCCGTGCGTGAGAGCCCAAGAACTCGAGTCAGAGCACTATCAATTCGCTCACCTGCAACGCCTTCAGGCACTGACAAGGTGCGATGTTCTCTACTCATATCAACTCTTCTTTTTTAATAGGCGGGATGTTGCGTGCAGTTAATACAACCGAAATAAACGCCGCAATTACGATTGCAGAGTCTGCAATATTGAATATAGGCCAATGTGGCAGTTGCATCCAATCGATAACATGGCCACGAAGTAATCCAGGCTCGCGGAATATTCGATCTGTCAGATTTCCAAGAACTCCCCCCATAACTAGGCCTAATACAACGGCCCAGCCTTTAGAGGTAAGTCGCGGAGCGTAATATGAAATGGCGATTAAGACTGCAATTCCAAAAAATGACAGCATTAAAGTCGCACCTGCTGCAAATGAAAACGCCGCACCCGAGTTTCTGACGAAGTTAAGTTGAAAGAATGAACCCAGAATTTTGATACTGCCCTGGTGGGACAAATAATTAACCGCCCAGATCTTGGTAGCTAAATCAGCAATCCAGATGAACCAGGCAACACTTAAAAGTGTGCGCCAGACGCGCACAATTAGCGCCGTTCTTCTTTCTGCTTGCAGAGCATGCACAAAGTTGCCCGTGGGAAAACTTGTAAACGGGCTTTACCGATTGCACTTCCACATTCTTCACAATTTCCATAAGACTTTGAATCGATTCGCTCTAATGCACGTTCTGTTTGCAAAACCATATCGCGGGCATTAATAACCAATGACATCTCGTGTTCACGTTCAAAAGTCTTTGTGCCGGCATCAGCTTGATCATCGCCAGCACCTTCACCAGATTCTTGGATAAGTGAGTCCATTTCATCTTCAACCTTGGCAAGTTCGACGCGCAAACGGGATAGCTCTTTTGAAATTTCACTTCGAATACTTTTTAGTTCTGCTGCCGTCCAAGGAGATTCACTCTCGCTTACGACAATGGGCGTTGGGGCAGATTTAATCGGCTTCAATGGTGCAATCTTTTTGCCAGATTTAACTGGACGGGGTGGGGGTGGCATAACTAAACGGCGCTCTTCAATGACTGGAACAGTCACAGGGGCCGTAATTGTTGACACTGAAACTGTTTGCGATTTCTCATCAACTGTCAGAGTTGTTTTGGAGGGAAATGGTTTACCTGGAGCCTTTTTAACTGGAATGCTTTTTACCGCCGCTTTCTTTGCTACAGCTTTTTTAGCTGGAGCTTTCTTAGCGGGAGCCTTCTTGGCAACAGCTTTTTTGATGGGAGCCTTTTTTGCTGGCGCTTTCTTAGCAGGAGCCTTCTTTGCCACGGCTTTCTTAGCTGTGGCTTTCTTTACTGGCTTCTTAGGCATGTCGCGAACCTTAATGCTCTTCGGGGGCGCTTACCAATTAGCCACGAGGTTGAATCCCCCTTATGCACGCTAGTATTAGCCCACTACCGCAAATGAGCATTGACGGGGCCATCACCTCACGAGTTTGCTAGAAGAAATGGTGAAAGCCATCTAGACCTAGCCGCGGATAGAAAAGCAAAGTGGCGTGAATTTCACGCAAGGCGGGTGGTACCGCGCGGTCTGTGCCTTGCAGATCTCGTCCCTCCAGAGTTCTTAACTCGTGGAGGCTTTTTTATGTCGTTTCGCGCAATCCCTGCAGCTGTTGATCTGCCTGCCGTAGAACATGAGATTTTAAAGTTCTGGCGCGATAACGCAATTTTCGAAAAAACTGTTTCGGCTCGCGAAGGTGCACCAGCCTGGATGTTTTATGAAGGCCCACCCACTGCCAATGGAATGCCTGGGACGCACCACATTGAAGCGCGTGTATTTAAAGATGTCTTTCCGCGTTTTCACACAATGAAAGGCAAACATGTAATCCGCAAAGCAGGGTGGGATTGCCATGGTTTACCGGTTGAAATTGCAGTTGAAAAAGAACTTGGCTTTGCTGGCAAAGGCGATATCGAAAAATATGGAATAGCTGCCTTTAACGATAAATGCCGTGAGTCTGTGCAACGTCATGTTGGTGCCTTCACTGACATGACTCACCGAATGGGATTTTGGGTGGATTTCGATGAAGCATATTGGACTATGTCACCTGAATATGTTGAAAGCGTGTGGTGGTCACTCAAAGAAATCTGGAAAAAAGGTTTACTGGTTCAAGACCATCGTGTTGCACCATATTGCCCGCGTTGTGGAACTGGACTCTCTGATCACGAATTAGCTCAAGGATATGAAACAGTCATTGATCCATCAGTGTTCGTTCGATTCCCCGTTACTTCTGGTGAATTAGTAAATCTCAGCGCTAGTTTCCTTGTTTGGACAACTACACCGTGGACTTTAGTATCTAATACTGCAATCGCAGTTCACCCCGAGGTCGACTATGTTGCTGTAGAAGTAACGGTTGATGAAGTAAGTGAAGTATTAATAGTTGCAGAAGCCCTCATTGAAAGCGTTAAAGGTGAGAAGAAAATTCTCAAGAAGATGCTCGGCAAAGATCTGGAGCGCATCACATATAAGCGTCCATTTGATTTTGTAGAAATCCCAGACTCGCACTTTGTAGTTTTAGCCACATACGTAACCACCGAAGATGGAACTGGTTTAGTTCATCAGTCCCCTGCTTTTGGCGCTGATGACTTGGCGGTTTGTCGAGCATACGGATTACCTGTCATTAATCCGATTGCACCAGATGGTCATTTCTTAAAGGAAGTACCTGTTGTTGGCGGAATGTTCTTTAAAGATTCTGACAAAGTTCTAGTTAAAGAGTTAAAGTCACGGGGTGTTTTGTACAAGCACCAACCATACGAGCACACATATCCGCACTGCTGGCGCTGCCATACCGCGCTTATGTATTACGCACAGCCATCGTGGTATATCCGCACAACTTCAATCAAAAATGCATTACTTCGCGAAAATGCGGCAACCGATTGGCATCCAGAAACTATTAAAGAAGGACGTTACGGTGACTGGCTCAATAACAATATTGACTGGGCGTTATCTCGAAATCGCTACTGGGGCACTCCACTGCCAATTTGGCGTTGTGAAAATAAGCATGAAATTTGTGTTGATTCCTTAGCTGAACTTGGTGCTTTAGCCGGACAAGAGCTATCAAATTTAGATCCGCACCGACCATTTGTTGATGACATTACTTTTGGTTGTGCCGAATGCGATTCAACGATGGTTCGTGTCCCCGAAGTTATTGACTGCTGGTATGACTCTGGTGCAATGCCCTTTGCTCAATGGGGCTATCCGCATAAAGAAGGCTCAATAGAGAAATTCAAAGAGTCCTACCCTGCTGACTTTATTTGTGAAGCTATAGATCAAACACGTGGCTGGTTCTACACATTGATGACAATTGGAACGTTAGTTTTTGATAAGTCCTCCTATAAAACCGTTCTCTGCCTAGGCCATATTTTAGATAAAGACGGACGCAAGATGAGTAAGCACGTAGGCAATGTGTTAGAGCCAATGGCGTTGATGGATCAACATGGCGCCGATGCAGTGCGCTGGTACATGCTGGCAGCCGGTTCACCATGGGCTGCTCGCCGAGTCGGACATGAAGCAATTAATGAAGTTATTCGTAAAACTTTATTGACGTACTGGAATACCGTTTCTTTCCACGCGCTCTATGCCAATGCCTCAAATTTTGATTTGAGTTTGCGAACTAAGGTCGCTGATCGGCCACTTATGGATCGCTGGATTATTTCTGAACTCAATCTTTTGATTGAAGAAGTCGATGCCGCACTCACTGACTTTGACTCACAGGTAGCCGGACGTGCACTTGCTCGATTTATCGATGATCTTTCAAACTGGTATGTGCGCCGTTCGCGTCGTAGGTTCTGGGATGGCGATGTCAGCGCGCTCTCAACGCTTCATGAATGCTTAGTGACTCTGACCCAGCTTCTCTCACCGATGGTTCCATTTATTACTGAACAAGTGTGGCAAGAGTTAGTCATTCCTGCGGATTCATCGGCTGTAGCTTCTGTGCACCTTTCAGATTTCCCAGTTGCAAATGCAGAAGTTATCGATCGCGAACTAGGTAACCAAGTCGCATTAACTCGACGAATCGTTGAACTTGGTCGGGCATCACGCGCCGAATCTGGAATCAAGATTCGCCAGCCTTTAGGTCGCGCGCTGATAGCTGCCAGTGGTTGGGCTGCGCTGCCAGAACAAATGCGTGAGCAAATTGCAGATGAACTCAACGTTGTTGATTTGCAAGATATAGCTAACGCAGATGGCGATCTAGTTAATATCTCAATTAAAGCTAACTTTAAAAGCCTTGGAGCAAAATATGGCGGTGCTGTTCAAGAGATTGCTAAGGCGATTGCAGCAACTGATGCCACTTTACTAGTTAAGACTTTGCGGGCTTCTGGCACCACCACACTCGGAACATGGGAAATCTCCCTAGATGATCTTGTTGTAACTGAAGTTCCAAAGACTGGGTGGATGGTTGCTTCACATGAAGGAGAAAGTGTGGCCCTTGATTTAGAGCTCACTCCGACCCTGATTTCGGCCGGACACGTTCGTGAAGTCATTCGCTTTATTCAAGAACGAAGAAAGAGCGATGGATTTGAAATTTCAGATCGCATCAACATTGTGTGGAACGCATCTGCTGACATTGCAGCAGCTATTGCCGGCGATGAAATCCACATCAAAGATGAAGTTCTTGCGCTATCTATGGTTTTGAACTCTTCGTTAACAATTGAAGAAAATGAACTTGGGATTGCTGTCGAACTTACTAAAGCTGGCTAACTAATCCCATAAGAAGTTGAACTCCGAAAAAGAGTACGATGAAACTTAGATCCAGGCTGACTGCACCTAGTCGAAGTGGTGGAATGAAACGTCCAACAAATCTCATGGGCTTATCGGTAATCCCGTAAACAAGTTCCACGAGCAGTAACCCAATTCCCTTTGGGCGCCAATTGCGTGCAAACATTCGCACATAGTCAAGAATCAAACGCGCAAGTAGAGCAAAGAGAAATAGTTGAAGGACGTCAGCTAGCAACGTTCCGATGCGCACTAAAAATTAACCTTGATTAAAAAAACTTGCTTGCGCAGCTGCTGATTTGTCTTCGGTATCGATTGAGACATTTGCAGGAGACAAAAGAAATACTTTCTTAGTAACTCGCTCAATAGTTCCATGCAAACCAAATGCAAGGCCACTTGCAAAATCAACTAAACGCTTGTGCTCTGATTCATCCATATCTGTTAAATTAATTATTACTGGATTACCTAAACGAAAATGCTCGCCAATTGTGCGAGCTTCGTTGTAAAAACGTGGATGCAAAGTAACGATTCGATCAAGGACCGGCAGATCAAGTTGTGGGACATCTTGAACTGATGATGAAGTAACCACAGAAGAGACTGATTGCGGTGCACGCGCCTTGATTCGAACTTCACTTGACCCCATCGTTGAAGATGTTGGTGAAACAACTGATGTATCGAATTCTGGGTCGTCCATCAAACCTAAGTAGTTTGCGACGCGCTTGAGTGCATTAGCCATAAGTAAAAGATACTCGCCGGACTAGCGTGAACCCAGGATTGAGCTGCCAATCCGAATGTGTGTCGCTCCGAGGGCAATAGCTTCTTCAAAGTCCCCACTCATGCCAGCAGATAATTTATCCGCCTTAGGAAAATCAACCATAAAAGCCTTATGAATTAATGATAATTGGGAAAAAGCTTCCAATGGTTGCACCCCTAACGGTGCCACTGCCATGAGACCAACCAGTCGATGCCGGGATGAATTCCCAATCGCTGTAGCTAACTCATGGAGTTTTTCGGTACTTGCTCCCCCACGTCCAGTGGAACCATCGAGTGAGACTTGGCAAAATATCTCTAACGAGTGGGGTGCAATTTTCTCGATGATTTCAAAATGCTTCATTTCATCTAGTGAATGGATCACGTTGCTCCAAGAAGTAATAGATTTCAATTTGTTGCTCTGAATCTGTCCTTGAAAATGCCACGTACCGGCAACGCTGGCTGCTTTAGGGGCGGCATCCGAATCTCGATTTTCACCAAAATTTGAAATACCCAGCTGCGAAAGTATGTCGACATCACTTGCCGGAAATGTCTTTGTCACAGCAATCAAAGTGATCTCATCTTCACTTCGACCAGCAAGCGCTGCAGCCTTAGCAATACGTTCTTGGACTGCCGCTAAATTCGAGGCAATTTCATCGTAGCGGTTCATAACCATATTACCCCGGCAGTTCTGCCCGTGATGTTATGACGTCGATAAGAAAAATACTCTTGGTTTTCTAACGTACAAACCGTAGATGCCTCATAAGTGACTCCTTCGGATACCAAAACTGCACTGAGCGCTTTTGGCAGATCTAGCGAGGGCGTATGTTGCAACGTAAGCGATAGTGCCGATGGATGTAGCGTGCACACTTCATCGGCCATGGCTTGTGGAACTTCATAACACCGTCCACAAATCGAGGGTCCCAACTGTGCATGAATATCACGTGCACCTAAATTTCGCATCGCATCAATAGTTTTGCTCGCTAAAGAATTCACCAAACCGCGTCTACCAACATGCACTGCACCAACAACGTTTGCAGAGCTAAGCAGTAATGGAATGCAATCTGCGACCATAACCGCTAGTGCGATTCCGGGAATTTTCGTGATGAGGGCATCACAGGTTGGTTCAGAAATAATCTGCGTTATTTCTACAACATTATCTCCATGGATCTGATTCATAAACTGCAATGATCCCGTGGATTTGGCAAGTAAATCGCGATTCAAGGCAACGCTTTCGGGATCATCACCAACGTGATGGGCAAGATTAAATGACTCAAATGGCGCATGGCTTGCGCCATTGCGCCTAGAGGTAAAGACGCTAGGCAATTGTCCTTACTTCATAAAGTCTGGAACGTCGATTTCATCTTCAGATACGAGTTCTTCAAATGTAATGCGGCGACGTGGAGTTGGTTCTGTATCTAATTCCAATGCAACTGAGATTGGATCATTGCTTGGAATTGGATTGGATACTCCACCAAGAGTTGCCGCATCGATAACGGGAGTGACCACCTTGCGAGGTTCTCCCCCTTCAAAGCCAGCTGCAACGACGGTGATACGTACTTCATCACCAAGGGCGTCATCAATAGTTGTTCCAAATATAAATTTGGCATTGGGATGAACTGCTGACTGTACTAATTCACACGCTTCATTAACTTCAAAGAGGCCAAGATCAGAGCCACCGGAAATCGAAAGAAGCACTCCCATGGCCCCATCGATAGATGCTTCCAGAAGTGGTGAGGAGATAGCTAGTTCAGCCGCACGTAGTGCGCGGTTTTCTCCGCGGGCAGAACCAATTCCCATTAATGCAGATCCCGCGCCAGACATAACCGCTTTGACATCGGCAAAGTCCAAGTTAATTAATCCAGGCTGAGTAATTATTTCGGTTATTCCTTGAACGCCTGAAAGTAAAACTTGATCTGCGCTTTTGAATGCGTCGGCTAAAGTTATTGTGCGATCTGAAATTGCTAGTAAGCGATCATTTGGGATAACTATTAACGTATCGACTTCAGAACGCAAAGCTTCTATGCCAACATCTGCTTGAGCTGAACGCAATTTTGCTTCAAAAGAAAATGGTCGAGTTACAACACCAATTGTTAATGCTCCGATATCTTTTGCAATCTTTGCAACAATTGGCGCCGCTCCTGTTCCTGTTCCGCCACCTTCGCCCGCAGTTACAAACACCATATCTGCGCCACGTAAAATCTCTTCAATATCATCTGCGTGATCTAACGCCGCTTCGCGACCTTTTTCAGGATCCATTCCAGCGCCGAGTCCGCGAGTGGTTTTGCGTCCAATATCTAATTTCACATCGGCATCACTCATTAATAAATGTTGCGCATCTGTGTTAATCGCAATGAACTCAACGCCTTTAAGTCCGACATCAATCATTCGATTAATTGCATTTACTCCACCGCCACCAATACCAACAACTTTGATGACTGCTAAATAATTCTGCGGTGAAGCCACTTGTAACCTCCTTGAGAACCATTAACCTCTACTTGAGGCTTATAATTCAACGTTTTCTATAGGGCGAACGTAAAGTGCCAAGGGCTCTTAATCAAATACCGACATGATTTATTTATTGTGTCGTCAAAAGATTTCTATTTAACGATTGGTGCATGTGGTGCCGATAGATCGATTCTCTTTACAAGTGCATTTTCGGGTTGTGCCAATAAAGCCTTATAAACCTTTGCTTTTAGATCGTTATCGGTGGACTGCCCCCAACCAATTTCAATAATTCTGCCTTCCACATTTACTTCTAAGACATAGGCCCCAGTGCTTCGAACTTTTAGGACTACCAAAGCGCTCTTAATTGCATCGGGCAAAGAATTAAAGAAGTTGGCCGCTACTAATGCAGCTGCGACATCGATGGCTTGAATCTTGGGTAGCGAGGTTTCGGATTTGCCCGGTGCGACAAAGGCCTTGCCTAATGCATCAATTGCTTGATCGTTGTACATGGCAATCGGTCTACGAGGAGTAATTGCGATTGTGACTTTGCCTGTTATCCAGTTACGAGAGACTTTGGCATCCTGAATGAAATCAATTTTTTCGTAAGTGGACGCAACTGCCCTTGGTTCAACACGTGCCAGTTTTTCACCAACTTGTACAGTCATCGGTAAATAAGCGGTGGTTCCCTTAATCTCAACGGAACTAACGGTGAATAGAGTTGACCAACCTAAAGCGTAAGATGCACCAGCCAAGAGAGCAATGGCTAAGAGTGAAATGAGTTTTTTGTTTCTCATTTACCCGAAACGCCGGCTTAATCCATCAACGATGATGGGGGCAAGTGAACTCACATCGCCAGCACCCAGAGTAATAATCACATCTTGTGGTTGTGCGTTGTCTATGACTGAGTCTGTTACTTCGACGAAGTTGGGAATGTATTCACCATGGTCCATAGCTTCAGTAATTAGTCGAGAAGTGACATCTTGAATGGGTTTTTCACTTGCTGCATACACTTCAAGAACGATTGCTCTATCGGCAAGATCGAGAACTTTTGCAAATTCTTTATAAAATGCTTTCGTCCGTGAGAATCGGTGTGGCTGGAAAATAACAATGAGACGTCCATCTCCAGCAAAACGGCGCGCAGCCTGCAAAGTTACGTCGATTTCTGTTGGGTGATGACCGTAGTCATCAATTACGCGAATGCCATGAACCGTACCAATAACTTCAAAACGTCGACCCGTCCCACGAAATGTTGCTAATCCAGTTAATAACTCCGCGGCACCAAATCCAAGATTTAAGCCGGTCGCTAAAACCGCGGCGGCATTTAGCATGTTGTGATGGCCGGGTACTTGTAGTTCGATAAAACCGACAACTTTGCCACGCCAAATTGCCCGTGCCCTGGAGCTCATAGCTTCGAGTTCAATTGAATCTAGATGCAAATCGCACTCAGCGCCGGTTCCGTAGGAAATAAGGGCGCACGATGTGACAGTCGTAGCTAAAGCTTTTGCGCCTGCATCATCGGCGCAATATGTAAGAAAACCATCGGTTTTAATTGTTGCCGCAAAATCTCTAAAAGCTTGTGCAACATCCTGCGGAGTAGCGAAGAAATCCACATGATCATGCTCAACGTTTGTGACGATTGCAGCAAAGGGTCGATATTCAATAAAGGAGCCATCGGATTCATCAGCTTCTGCAACAAAGATTTCTCCCGCACCACGGTGAGCATTAGAGCCTGATGCTGTAATCGTTCCACCAATCGCAAAAGAAGGATCGGCTCCGCAAGATTGCAGTGCGACGGCCATCATGGATGAAGTTGTAGTCTTGCCATGAGTTCCAGCTACGGCAATACTTTTTGATTCAGACATTAAAATCGAAAGTGCTGCTGCACGAGTTAGCGTCAATAGATTTAACTCATGAGCACGCATAAGTTCAGGATTATTTGGCGAAATAGCGGTTGAATACACAACTAAATCTGCTCCATCAACATTGGGTGCTTCATGAGTCGTAGCAATCGTTGCACCTAACGCTTGCAAGGCTTTCACTACCGAGGAATCCTTCGCATCCGAACCACTCACAGTAATTGCGTGAGAAAGTGAAATTCGAGCCAAGCCACTCATTCCGGCGCCACCGATTCCAATGAAATGGACTCGTTTGCCAATAAGAGATTGCAATGTTGGCATCATCATGATTGATTTTCCAGTGCGTGCTGGGCTAAAGCGGCAATCTTTTGCGCAGCATCAGCATCATGTGTGGAGCCTTGGATCGGTGATTGCCTTGAAGATTCAAGAAGTGAATCTAATGCAGTTTCTAAATACGCAGCGGTAAAGGTCTTTTGATTAATAATCTCAGCTCGTCCCTCTACAACTAATTCACGTGCATTGTGAAACTGTTCTCCGTTTCCAATTGGCAGCGGCACGAAAAGAGCGTAACGGCCAAGTGCTCGAAATTCGCTACAAGTCACAGCGCCACTGCGGGCGATGATTAAATCACTGGCCAAGTAGACATCTGCCATTGCATCAACATAAGCCAACGGCCGGTAAAAATCAGTCGCGACTGGAAGAGTGTTTTTTCGCCCCACCGAGTGAATAACATAGATATTTTTAACCGCTAACGCAGGAAGGGCTTTAGCAATCACAGAGTTGATAGCAACAGATCCTTGTGAGCCACCCATGACAAAAACTAATGATTGATCTGCAGCCACACCTAGTCGCGCTTTTGCTTCTGTGCGCGCCTTTTTCCAGTCCCTCTCAGACTCTTTGAGAGCATCAGCCACATCACTTCGTAGCGGTAATCCCGCTATCAATGCATCTGAAAATTTGCCCGAATTAACTGGATTGGCAACTGCTAGATAAGTCGTGAACATGGCTCCTAAACGATTGGCCCAACCTGGCTTGGCATTTGCCTCATGAATAACAGTTGGCGTTCTAAGAATTCGTGCCGCGATATAGGAAGGAGCGCTGACATATCCACCAAAACCGATGAGCAAGTCGCTCTCTTTTAAAATCACATACGATGCTTTTACAGAACTCATCAAATCAAAGGGAATACATAGCCAAGTTAACGAGGGTTTTCGAGAGATTGAGACTTTGGGAATATTTAAAATCTTAAAACCCGCAGCTGGTACTAAAATATGTTCCAAACCTTGTTGCGTGCCCAGAAAAGTAATTTCATCCTCTGAATGAAGGCTCTTCCAAAGTCGAGCTACAGCTAGCGCCGGCTCAATATGTCCTGCAGTGCCACCTCCTGCAAAAACTATCGAAGCCATTTTGGTAGCCCTGCCTTTTCCAATTCGGAAAATATTGCAGGATCTCTACGGGCTGCGCCAATAACAAATGCAATCCCCATATAAGTTGCAATCAAAGCCGAACCTCCGTAAGAAAGCAATGGCAAAGCAACACCTACTACTGGAAGCACGCTGATTGCCGAACCGATATTGAGAATCGTTTGAATGCCAATCCAGCATCCAATACCCGAGCAGACGTATCGCACCATTGGATCCTGGGCGCGTAGTGCAATCCTAAAAATCGAAAATATGAGTATTGAAAGTACGAGAAGAAGTGAAATGGTTCCGAACAGCCCTAACTCTTCACCGATCACAGAAAAAATGAAGTCAGTATGTGCTTCTGGAAGATTTCCCCATTTTTGTCGACTGGCACCTAAACCAACTCCAAATAACCCACCGCTGGCAAGACCGAGCAAACTATGTGCCGGTTGCCAACCTACTGATTTATATTGGTCTTCAGCAAATGGATTGAGAAAGACTGAAAAACGAGCAACGCGATATGGCGCAGAAAGTATGAGCACGGCAATCCCTAAAAACCCCACACCAGAAAAAGCGGCAAAGAGTTTGAGATGAACACCCGACACCCACAGTAACCCCGCCAACACAAATGCAAAAACAGAGGCAGTACCTAAATCACTTCCTTTTAAAACTAGAAGGATACAAAGCACAAAAGCCGGTGCAATTAGCTTGAGAACATTAGCCTGAATGTCTCCCGCGCGTTCACGTTTAGCTAATATCGAGCCGGCCCATAAAATCATAAGAAATTTTGCAACCTCACTTGGTTGCACTTCAACGAATCCCAATGAAATCCAGTTATTGTTTCCATTGACACTTTTGCCAATCCCGGGAATCTGAACGATTACAAGCAGACCTACCGAGGCAATTACACCAAAGCGCGCGATGAACTTCCAGCGAGTGAGGGAAAAGCGAGATAGGACCCAGGCCATAGGAATTGAAATCACTAGGAAAATAAATTGGCGCATAAGAATCGCCCATGTTGAACCTTTATTTTCAAGTGAATAAATCGATGAGGCCGAAAAGACCATAATCAAACCGAAGATACTTAACCCAAGAGTGCTTCCTACGAGCATGTAATAGAGGTTTATTGGCCGATTAAAAATATTGGCGCGCTTTTCAGTTTTCATGAGCAACTAATTTCTTTACTGCAGTTGCAAAGCGATCGCCACGATCGGCATAGGAAATAAATTGATCCATCGACGCACATGCTGGTGCCAGTAACACACGATCCCCTGCAGTTGCAAGGTTTAAGGCTATCTCTACGACGTTATTCATTAAGGACTGTGAGTCATTACCATCAACATGTTTTCGAACTACATCGGGACAATATTTTATGAGTGCAGCTTCAATGAGTCCACGATCGGCGCCAATCAAGATTGCAGCCTTTATCCGCTTTGCGCATTTCTCAACTAGCGCGTCCATAGATGCACCTTTTGCTAACCCGCCTGCAATCCAGATATTTGATTCATGAGACATCAGTGATGCTGCAGCTGCATGCGGATTGGTAGCCTTTGAATCATCAACCCAGCTGATTGAATCTGCTTCATGTATCGTTTCGATTCGATGACGGCCTGGTCCAAACCCTTGAATCGCTACGCGAATATCTGCATGCGATACACCGACTGATCTGGCTAATCCTGCTGCAGCTAATGCATTCGAAACATTGTGGGGAATGGTTGGATTAACATCTTTAAGCTCTGCAAACATTTCGGCTTCTTGCGGATCCTGGACAAAAGCTCGATCAACCAAGAGCTCCTCAACCAAGCCAATTTCTCCAGGGCCTGGAGTGTCTAAGCTATAGAAAACTTTTTTACCTTGCCACTGACTGGTTCGTGTAAGTATCGCTCCATCATCTGCATTGAGGATGGCTGTCGAAGTGCGATTCAAAATAGAGACCTTTGCTTTGGCATATTCTTCAAAGCTTCCATGCCAATCAATGTGATCATCAGCAATATTTAGGATTGCACTTGCAACAAATTGGGCCTGTGTCGACCAATGCAATTGAAAAGATGAAAGTTCGAGTACTAAAATATCAAATGGAGTTGCGCTGTCAACGGCATCAATGACTGTATCACCAACATTGCCACACGCTGCTGCATTCAGGCCTCCACTTTGCAGCATTGCAGCAACCATTTCGACGGTTGTAGTTTTACCATTCGTTCCGGTCAAAGCTAACCACTTTTGTTTTGGTGCAATCTCACTTCGAATGTGCCAAGCTAAATCAACTTCATTGAGTAGTTCAATTCCTGATTTTTGTGCTTGCACAATAAGCGGATGCTCCTGACGCCAACCTGGTGACACAACTACTGAGTCATAGTCCTTAATGGAAACTTTCTCGGTATCAACAATTTTGTAATCAGATTTCGCCTCAGTATTTTTATCGGCAACAACGATTACTGCCCCTCTTTTAGTGAGTGAACGAGCAACAGCATTTCCGGTAACTCCTGCGCCAAGGATCAGAATTTTTTGGCCGTCAAAAGAAAGTGGCATATGTACTACTTAGCTACCCACTGCGCATAAAACAGACCTAAACCACCGGCAACACTCAAGCCCGCAATAATCCAAAAGCGAATAACAACGGTTATTTCAGCCCATCCCTTTAACTCAAAGTGATGATGTAGCGGTGCCATGCGAAAAACTCGCTTGCCACCACTAATTTTAAAATATAGTGTCTGAATAACTACTGACATTGTGACAATAACAAATAAACCACCCAGTGGGATCAATAAAAGTTCAACGCGAAGTGTTGTAGCGAATCCGGCAATGGCTGCGCCAAGTGCAAGGGAACCGGTATCTCCCATTATTATTTTTGCTGGCGCGGTATTCCACCAAAGAAATCCAGTACAACCACCAGCAAAAGCTGCAGCTAAGGCGGCTAAATCAAGTGGGTCACGGACTTGGTAACAGTTGCTAGTTGTTGCCCCAACAATTGCGCAACTCTGGCCAAATTCCCAAACACCAATCAATACAAAAGCCAGGAAAGTCATAATGGTTGCCCCGGTTGCTAAGCCATCTAGGCCATCGGTTAAGTTCACCCCGTTACTTGCCGACAGCACCATCAGGACCACAAAAGCAATTACTAATCCCATACCTAAATAGATCGAAGTTTCTTTTACAGTTGAAAGGTAATGTGAAATAGGAGTGAGTTGGCGATCATCAGCAAACTGCAACCCGGCATAACCAAATACTGCGGCTAAGACTCCTTGAGCTAAAAGTTTATATCGCCCCTTGAGCCCACGGGAGTTTTGGCGTGAAACTTTGAGCCAATCATCTAGAAAACCAATAAAACCTAAACCTACGACTAATCCGATTACCAGTACGGCTGAAGCCGATACTGAATTGCCTGTTAATAAGTGTGCAATGAGATAACCAAAAATTGTGGCCAGAATAAAAATAGTGCCGCCCATAGTTGGTGTGCCGTGCTTAACTTTGTGTGTAGAAGGCCCATCGTCTCGGATGATTTGCCCGTAACCTCGTGCAGCAAGAATGCGGATTAATACTTTTGTTCCAAAAAGAGCAAAGGCCAGTGCAAAAGCCCCAGCGATAAGAATCTGTCTCATGAACCGGCTCCACTCTTTTCTTTCCATGCACGTTCTAAAGATTCGGCCAGAACTTCAAAACCTTGCGACCTAGATGCTTTCACCAGAACAACATCACCAGGATTAAAGTACTCAACTAAATCAAGAGCTGATTCAATGTCAGGGCGCTGATGAACCACCATCGCTCCGACTGGTGCTCCGTATTCAGGAGCATTGATTTCAACTAAATGATCAATTCCTAATTCAACCGCAAGAGCACCAATTGCCGCGCTCTGTGAGGCTTGTGTCTGGCCCAGTTCATTCATCTTGCCGACAAATGCCCATGCCGAACCGCCGCGCTCTTGCGCAAAGAGCACTAGTGCGCGCAGAGCCGCTCTCATAGATTCTGGATTAGCGTTATAGGCATCATTAATGATGAGTAAATCTGCGCTTTCATGTAATTCCATACGCCACTTACTAGAAATTTCAGCAGTAGATAAAGAGCTAGCAATTAACTCCAACGGAAGAGAAAGTGCAGTACCAACTGCTGCGACTGCAAGCGCATTTGAAACCTGATGCGCACCTACTGCGCGCATTCCGACAGCATCTCGTCCAGCGGGTGTGACTAAATCAAAATGTGGTCGTCCTTCGCGCATCTCAACATCTGCAGCCCTTACTTGAACATCTGTTTTTTCACCAAAGAGAATTACTTGACCTTGATGTCGGGTTGACATCTTCGGTGTGTATTCATCATAAGTACCAAGAATTGCTATTCCATCCTTACCTAGGGATTCAATAAGTTCACCCTTGGTCGTAGCGATTGCATCCTGTGAGCCAAATTCGCCAATGTGTGCGGTTCCAACTGTAAGGACAACTCCAATATCTGGCTTTGCAATTTCACAAAGCCGCGCGATATCACCCCTATGTCTTGCGCCCATTTCAAGAATGCAAAAACGCGTGCGATCATCACACTGAAGTAAAGTGATGGGTAGCCCTAAATCATTATTGAACGAACCAGCCGGTGCAACCGTTGGACCAACTGCCCCTAACATATGAGTGAGCAAATCTTTGGTACTTGTTTTTCCTTGCGAGCCCGTAATTCCGATAACCGTTAGTTTGTCTAAACGTTTGCGTACAAAAGTTGCCAATATCGACAGTGCTTCAAGAACATCGCCAACAACAATGCATGGGCCATCAATGCGATGCGACGTCAACGAAAACATCGCACCATTTCGGTAAGCATCGGCGGCGAACTCATGTCCATCAGCATTTTCACCTTTGAGTGCCAAAAAGAATGAACCGGGTGTAGCTAGACGAGAATCAAAGACCGGTGCTTTTGAAATGAGTAAATCTCGATCACAAAATAGCTCTCCGCCAACTAATAGGGCTATTTCACCGGCCGTTAGAGTAATCATTTTTTATCTTCTATTGCTTTAGCTAATTCGATACGGTCATCGAACCCAAGAATTTCACCATTAATTTCCTGACCCTTTTCATGGCCTTTACCTAGAACCATTACAACATCACCAGCTTGGGCAAGATTGACTGCGGCACGAATTGCTTGTGCTCTATCAACTATGACCTCACTGGGTGGAACCACTTCTATATCTAAAACCATTTGAATAAGAATGTCAGTGGGATTCTCAGAACGTGGATTATCACTGGTGTAAATCGCTATATCTGCACCGTCATGTAGCGCTTGGCCCATCTGAGTTCGCTTAGTTTTATCGCGATCGCCACCACAGCCAAGTACAGCAATCACTTTCCCGTCGGTAATCTCTCTAGCTGTCTCTAAAACACGCTTAACAGCATCAGGTGAATGTGCGTAATCAACTAGAGCGGTGAAATTTTGTCCAAGCCGTACCGCCTCTAATCGACCCGCTGCGCCAGTTAGTGATGGCAAGATTGCTGCAATATCAATGGGGTCAACTCCGCTTTCAACAGCAATTGCAATTGCCATCAATAAATTGTCATAGTTAAAGCCGCCATGAAGTGATGTTTTGCCTTCAATTAAAATTCCGCCACTGCCACGAATTGAAAGCGATGCCCCAACATAATCTGAAGCAATAGAAACATAGTGCCAGGTCGCGACGGTATCTAATCGAGACAATGTCACAACTGGTAATTCTGTTTGAGCAGCTAAACGTTTTCCATAAGTATCGTCAACGTTAATAACCGCCAAATCTGCGTACTCAAAGGTGAATAATTTTGCTTTTGCTGCAAAATAATCTTCCATATCCTTATGAAAATCTAAGTGGTCTTGAGAAAGATTGGTGAAGCCAACAACAGCGAAATGGCTTCCACGAATTCGTTCAAGTGTGATGGCATGGCTTGAGACTTCCATTATCAAATTGCGCATATGACGCTCGCGCATAACCGCTGATAAAGCCTGTAAATCTGAGCTCTCGGGAGTAGTTCGCCTGCTAGCGATGCTCTCTACTCCAATACGTGTTTCAACCGTACCAATCAATCCACTGTCTCGGCCTGCAGCCATCATTATTTGATGTAGCAAAGTGCTTACTGTGGTTTTGCCATTAGTGCCAGTAACGCCGATGCTATATAGATCGCGCATTGGTTCTGAATAAAACCAAGCACTTGCAATGCCAGCAGCTCGTCTAGGATTTGCTGAAATCAGTACAGGCACATCCTTAATTGTTTTTGCCCCTTGCGCGTCAGTGAGCACCGCTACTGCCCCACGCGCAATTGCATCGCTAGCAAACTGGGCACCGTGGAATTTTTCTCCTGGAAGTGCAATAAAGAGATCACCAGGTAAAACTAAATTGCTTGCTTGAGCTATTCCGTTGACTTCAATTTTCTCTAGATCTTGAGTTGTGGAATTGGCTCCAACTATTGCGCAAAGCGCAGAGAGTTTTTTGGCGGGGTTAGTCAGGGGTCGTTGCATCCTGGGCCCTCTTTCTAACTAATGCTTTTTCATTCAGTGGTACAGGGGCAAATGTTGTGTTCGTAGGCGCGATATGGCGACTTTGCAAAACAAATGACATTACTTTCTTAAATACAGGCCCTCCCAATACTCCACCCCAATGCATGCCTTGTGGATCTTGAATCGTCACGCTAATTACATATGCAGGTTTATCTGCTGGCGCAAATCCAATAAAGGAAGCGGTATAACCACGGTAGCAACCACATGTGTCATCAATCCGCTGGGCGGTAGCAGTTTTACCTGCCACACGATAACCAGCAATTGCCGCAGATGGCGCAGTTCCACCTGCAGAAACAACACTCTCCATCATTAAGCGAACTTTTTGTGCAGTCTCTGAACTGATAACTCGTTGGCTAGTGCGCCCTGCTGCCGGAGTAAAGTTTCCACTTGCATCACTTGTTCCTGCAATCACGGTAGGTGAAACTCTCACACCATCATTAGCAATCGTTGCAAAGATGCTTGTAGCTTGCATTGCAGTAACTGAATAACCTTGACCAAAGGCCATTGTTGGGGCCGATGTTCCCGACCAGTCAGCTATTTTTGGCAAGATTCCACGGGATTCACCGGGTAGGCCTGAACCAGTTTTTGAGCCAACACCAAATTTAGTCAAGTAGTCATAGAAAGTTTTATGGGAAATAAGTTCTTCAACTTGAATAGCCCCTGTATTGCTAGATAAAGCCAAAATTCCTGTAGTCGTTAAGCGCTGTGTTACGTGTTTATCATGATCATGAAAAACCTTATCAGAACGCTTGAGTGCATATGGAACAGTAAATACTGTTTCAGGTGTTACTTTCTTTTCTTCAATTACCGCAGCCATTGTCATAATTTTACCGGTTGAACCTGGTTCATAAACATCTTCCACCGAAGGATTTCGCATGGCAACAAGTGAGACTCTAGATGTGTTATTAGGATCAAATGTCGGCGCAGTAGCGTGTGCCAGAATTTCACCAGTCTTTGGATCCATCACAATCACAGTTCCACTAAGTGCGTGTGATGCCTTAACTACTTCAGAGATTGCCTTCGATGCCACCCACTGAACATCTCGATCTATTGTTAGGCGAACGGTTGTGCCAGTCTGTGCCGGAAAAATTTCTGACTGTGAGCCTGGAATCTCCGCACCATAACCATTGGCAAATGAATACTTGCCATCAATTCCCGAAATCGTTGAATTCATACTTGATTCAAGGCCAGTAGCACCAATGCCTGCGTGATTAACAAAGCCAACTAAAGATGCCACAAGTGAGCCGGATGGATATTCCCGAATGTATCCGCGCTCTGGGAAAAATCCAATGATGCGCTCGGGGCTCATTGCGGGGTACTGCGAATTAAATTGCGCAATTGATTGAGTCAACTTTTGCCATAGTGCCGGTTGAGCATTTTGATAGACCATGTTCCATTTGCGTTTTCCAGTAATGCTAGCTTGAACTTGGGCAACTGGAAGCATGAGAATTGGTGCAATGAATTTTGCTACTCGCGCTGGGTTTGTAATCTGCGTCTGATCGACAACAATGCTTGTTGCTGCAACACTTCGGGCAAAAGCAACTCCATTGACATCGGTAATTTCGCCGCGAGGGGCTTGAAGCGATTTAGTATTTTCCATTTCATTAACAGCTCGATTGCGGTAATCCCCTGCTTGTACTGCTTGCACTTGGACTAAGCGCAAACCAAATAGAAACATCGCTAAAGCCACAATAAAAATAAGTATTCTGATTCGATTGTGAGCTAGTGAGAAATTACCCATTTTTTACTCTTACCGGTGCAGTTACAGCTGGATTAAGAATCAAGAAAACTGGTGACTCAGATGGCTTCATACCTAAAGCAATGGCTGCTTTGGCCAGGTTTTCTGGGGAAGACACGTTGTCTATCTCACGTGCAATAGCTTCACGTTGATCACTGACCATTTTTGCCTCGAGCTTAAGGTGGCTTATAGTGAATGCATCTTGTGCGAGCAATGTGTTGATAAAGAGAAGGAACATCAATGCAAAGGCGCCTACAATCGACACAAACTTGGCAAAGAACTTACGATTCTCTTGGCTATGCTCTGAAACATCAGGTACGAGTTTGAGTGCAACTTCTGCAGTCTTCGTTGCGATAATTTCGCGAGAACGTGTAATTGCTGGTGCAAATGCGGTCATTGCCATTATGCAGCCACCCTTTCGATTGCACGCAAGCGAACTGATGCTGAACGCGGATTTTCATTAAGTTCTTGCTCTTTAGGTGTTTCGCTACCGCGTACAACGAGTGAGAATTTGGCGGCAAGTTCAGGCAGATCAAATGGCAAGCCCCGTGGAGTACCAGAAGTTGTTGAGGCGACAAATAACTCTTTGACGATTCGGTCTTCAAGGGATTGAAACGACATGACAACTAGGCGTGCACCGACATTAAGTAAGTCAAGGGCTGCAGGAAGTGCGCGCGTGATCGCACCCAGTTCATCGTTAGTTTCGATACGCAGGGCTTGAAATGTGCGTTTTGCTGGATTGCCGCCGGTACGCCGAGTTGCCGCCGGAATCGCTTCTTTTATTAAATCAGCTAGCTGGGAAGTCGAATTTAAAGGGGCGATTGAACGCGCTTTAACGATTCTTTCTACGACGCGAGTTGCAAACTTTTCTTCACCATAAGTACGCAGAATTTTCACTAACTGTCCTGGCTCGTAAGTATTTACTATCTCTGAAGCAGTCAGTGACTGTGTTCGATCCATGCGCATATCAAGTGGAGCATCTTGTGAATAAGAAAAGCCACGTTCACTTTGATCCAGCTGCATAGATGAAACACCTAGATCAAATAGTGCGCCATCAATTTTTGTAAATCCATGTGAAGCAACCACATCTGCAATGTGATCAAAAGTTGCATGCGATGTGCGAAGGCGATCGGCAAATGGTGCAAGGCGATGTGTCGCTGCGGCAATCGCATCTGTGTCACGATCGATTCCAATAACCGTTAGGTGTGGAAATTTTGAAAGTAGCTCAAATGTATGTCCGCCAAAACCTAGAGTTGCATCAACAACAACCGGATGCTCACAGGCGGCAATTGCAGGGGTAAGTAAATCAATGCAACGATCGCGCATTACAGATACGTGTGCGACATTGTTATTCATCTATCCCCCCTAACTCATAGAACGCTTTTTATTTTCAAACAGAGCTCTCATCTCTGGTCACCGCCGGCCGACGGATCTGTGTGATAACGGCGCCGGGGAAGGGGCGCCGTTATTTTCGAAAGGTCGGCGGTGGCCACAAATGAGAGATCTAAAACAGACCTGGGAATACCTCCTCTGAAACATCAGCAAATCCCTTTTCGCGATCTGCTAGATATTCATTCCAAGAAGATGCATCCCAAATTTCAACGCGAGTGTTTGCACCAATAACTACGCAATCTTTTTCAAGTCCTGCATACGTACGTAGTCCTTGAGGAATAGTTATGCGGCCTTGGCGATCAGGAATTTCATCGTGTGCACCGGCAAACATCACACGCATGTAATCGCGCGCTGATTTTGCAGTGACGGGTGCTTGTTTAAGCGTTTCTGTAATTACTGAAAACTCTGCTGAAGGAAAAACATAAAGACAACGTTCTTGTCCTTTAGTAATTACTAAACCTGGAGAAAGTTCTTCGCGAAATTTCGCGGGCAAAATTAAACGACCTTTGTCATCAAGACGTGGCTCGTGGGTGCCAAGAAACATTGTGCGCTCCCCTTCCCCAGGTCGCTGCGCTTACTTTCCGCGCTTAAATCCCCACTTTACTCCACTTTCCTCCTTTTTCAACCACCTTTCGCCACTATTTACCCTTTTCAACCCTTTCTCACCCCACCCCTTCTCACCAGTTTTAGGCATAAAAAAAGGGCCCCTATGGGAGCCCTTGAATGAGAAATGAGGTTATTTATTGATTATTGCGCTTATCCCAGCGTTGTTCCAGGCGAGCGCCGAGCGATGATGTGCGGGGGCTCTTAGGTAGAGATGGGCGCCCAATTGATGAAATCGCTGTGATAACCCCACCTAGCGCGATGATGAATCCGAGCACTCCTACGGGGGTCAGCTTTGCGATAAGTCCGCCGAAAAGGACCAAAATTCCAAGAACGACTAGGCCAAGACCCATAAGAACACGGTTTCGACCAATTGGCTTAGCCTGACCGGTAAGCGCTGAAACTAAGCGCGGATCCTCAGTCATGAGGGCAGCTTCCATCTCCTGGAGCATCCGCTTCTCGTGATCAGATAAAGGCATGAGTAAACAATAGAACACTGGTAGGTGCTCTGGCTACTTAAAAACTAATCCTCTTCATCTTCACTGGCCTTTATCAGGCGGGCTGGGCGCACTGAACCTCTGCCAAAGCGGGCGCGGGCTTGATCCATTGCTCCTTCGGCTTGGCGCCAGCCGACTTCGCGCTCACCGAGCATCATTTGGTGTGGTGCGCCTTCACTTAAGTTCTCGAGGCAGACTCCCACTAAGCGCAATCGGGCCCGCTCAATACGCAGTGCTTGATACAGCCCTTTCACTACGTCATACACATCATGGCTGCTATCAATTGGTAGCGGCAAAGTCTTACTGCGATTAATCGTTGAAAAATCGGCAAAGCGCACTTTGATACTTATTGTCTTTGCAAATAAATCTCGGTCGCGCAATCTGGCCGTTGCTCGCTCGGTTAATCGTAAGAACTCAGTCAAGATTTCTTCTGGGTTATCTAAATCCTGCGGGAATGTTTCGGCGGCGCTGATGCTGCGATCAGGTTCTTCAGGTGTGACATCTCGATAATCACGGCCCCATGCAAGTTCATATAAAGATGCACCACTTGCTTCACCTAGGGCTCGAATAAGTGTGGCCCGCGGAAGCTTTGCAATATCTTCAATAGTGCGAAGACCTAAGCGCTCTAGAACTTCGGCCGTTTTTGGTCCGACTCCCCACATTGCTTGAATCGGCAATGGATGCAAAAAAGTAAGTATGCGATCAGAAGTTATCTCTAACATTCCATTGGGTTTGCAATGCGCCGAAGCTAACTTGGCGATGAACTTTGATGGTGCGATTCCTACTGAACAGGTAATGCCTTCTTGCTCTTCAACTTTTTTACGAATAGCAACTGCGATTTCGCGGCCCGTACCCAGAAGTTTTTGCGAACCCGTTACATCCAAAAATGCTTCATCCAGTGAAATCGGTTCTACCCATGGCGTGAAACTATGAAAGATTTCCATGACATGTTCGGAAACTTCTTGATAGCGGGCCATATCAACCGGTAAAAAGATTGCATGCGGGGCTAATCGGCGGGCACGTCCCACAGGCATTGCAGAGTGAATTCCAAATTTGCGTGCTTCATAGTTAGCCGCAGATACAACACCGCGTGCACCCATTCCGATTACTACAGCCTTGCCTTTAAGTTCGGGGTTATCGCGCTCTGCTACGGATGCAAAAAAGGCATCCATATCAACGTGAAGAATCGTGGCCTGTGTACCGACTTCTTCGTTCATATTGCCAGCGTACTTTCTTTTGTACGCCAGGATTCATAGGCCGCGCGTAAGTCCCACGCCCCAGTTGCGCGCAGTGAAATACCGCGGGCCCCAGTGCGCCGGGTAACGCCGCGAATCAGTAGCAGGGATGTGGAATACAGGGTGCTGGCATAGTCACCTTGAGCATCGGGAAAGAAAGTTGAATCACTGCACCCATACCCATCATCAAGAGTTACAAAGATAACGCGCTTGCCACTGCGCACTGGCGGTGTTTGCATCGCAACTTTGATACCTGCAACTAATACTGAGGAACGTGAACGTTGTGCCAATAAATCCGAGGATCGCACCGCACCAATAGCGTTAAGAAAATCGCTATAGAAGCTCACTAAGTGCTCTGACATATCGATACCTAAACGTTGGATTTCATGCTCAACTATTTCAGCTGGACTCATATCAGGTAGTCCACTGCTCATTAATGCTGGAGGCGCAAAAGCTAAATTCATCTGTGCCCCTGTCACACCAGCGTTAGGTGATTTCTGTAGGTCAGAGAAATGCAGCAGCAGATCACGGCGGTTAACATCGGTGTGCAAGCGATCAAAAGCTCCAGTCAAGATTGCACTTTCAGTAACCGGTGCGCTACAACCAGAGCGGCGTACAAAATCTGTTAAATCTATATAGGGACGTCCAGCGATAATTGATGCGACCTCACCATCACTAATCTTGGTGATAGTTGACAATGCGATGCGAACTGCACTTCCATTATCTTCAACTCTATACACCGCATCAGATTGATTAATATCAAGGGGCGCAACCTTTAATCCCATCTGCCTGACTTCATCAACGATTAAACGTTTGGGATACATTCCAGGATCATGTGTAAGGACTCCGGCTAAAAATGCTGCTGGATAATGGGTCTTAAGCCAGGCAGATTGATAAGTAGGTAGCGCAAAAGCTGCAGCATGTGCTTTACAAAAACCAAAGGATGCAAAGGCGCGCAGAACCTCCCAGATCTCGTTAACGATAGGTAGTTCATAGCCCTTGGCCGTTGCTGCAGGAAAGAACCAATCACATACCTCTTGTTGTCCGACCTTGTCCCCCAATGCCCGTCGCTTTTCATCGGCGCTAGCTAATGAAACCCCGGTCATCGTTGCAATGATTTCAATAACTTGTTCATGAAAAACAACAACGCCTTCGGTATCGCGCAAAATCTCATAGAGATCCGGGTGAATGATTTGGGCTTTGGCCCAGCCATGGCGCGCCTTTAAAAACGGCGTAATCATGTCCGATTTCACTGGCCCTGGACGAAAGAGTGAGATATCAATAATCAAATCAGTAAATGTTTTAGGTTCTAACTTTCCAACAAGTTCGCGCTGGCCCGGAGATTCGATTTGAAATAAACCTAAAGTATTCGTGGATTGAATCAGGGCGTAAGTATCAGGATCATCTAATGGCACGGTATCGATATCAACGCTTTTTTCTTCCGTGCGCTCTATTTCAGTTAGCGCAAAAGAGATTGCTGACTGCATGCGCACACCCAAAACGTCGAGCTTTAATAAACCAATAGCTTCAACATCATCTTTATCAAAAACAACCATGGGATAGCCACTGGCATTAGAAAGAAGTGGTGTGCGATCAAGTAATCCACCATCAGATAAAACAATCGCACATGGATGCATCGATAAATGTCGTGGCAGACCATCGAGGCGCTCGGCCAAAGCAATTGTCATTGCAGTGAGCGGGGCTGAAATATTAAGGGAGCGAAGTTCAGGCAGATTCTCTAACGTCTTAGATATGTTACGAGCCCGTACATGGGGCATGGACTTTGCCAACATATCAATCTCCATGCCGGGCAGGCCCAGCGCCGCTCCTGCATCACGGATTGCATGACGTGCACGGTATGTATCAACCATGGCAACAGTTGCACATCGTGATTGGTTGCCCGGTGTATCCCAATCGGTGTTGCCATAGCGTTTAAAAACCATGTCATAGATTTCAAGTCGGCGATGTGATTCAACGTCAATATCGATATCTGGCAAAGCTCTGCGCAATGGTGAACAAAAACGTTCCATCAATAATCCATGTTGCAGTGGATCAACCCCAGATATCCCTAATAAATGACAGATCAATGAACCCGCACCGCTGCCCCGTGCTGCAACTCGAACACCAGCACCCCGTGCCATATCGCAGATATCGGCAACAGTTAAAAAATATGATTCAAAGCCAAGAGTTGCAACTGTTGATAGTTCATCATCTAAACGTGTGCGCACTTTTTTAATTGTTGCACTATCGCTATAGCGCCAGTTGATTGCTGATTCACTGCGGGTGCGCAGCAATACCCGCATTTCATGGGCTGAATCTGCGCCCACTACATGAGCTTCAGGTAAATGTGCACCGCCTAAACCAATATCGCGTTGTGGTGATAACAATGAACGCTCGGCCCATGCGCGCGTTGTTGCTAGTAACTGGCGCGGAGTTCGCTCGCCTGCCGCCCGTGCAATTTCACCAGCCAATGAGATCATTTCATCACTTGATTTTAGAAAGCCTTCAGCATTGCGCCGTTCAATGTGGCGCGGGTGCAGGGGCACTAACTGGCGAGCGCAATCTAAAACATCAGCTACTGGTCCATCGGTGCGATCTCGCATGCGAACGGCGTTAGTAATAATGGCATCGATATCATGATCGCGGGCAAAAATTAAGGACTTTGCTGCATGGGATGTGGAACGCGGACCTTTGCCAGCAACTAAGTGTGAAACACATTCGATAGCGTTATCAGCAAATAAATCGCGGCTTTGGTTAAAGGCGGCATAGGCAGCATCGATGCGATTATCGGTAATCAATGAACCTACTAAGGAATGCGGTCCGTGCAAGGCGTAAACGTTGGTGCTGTAATGGCTAAAGCGTTGTAAGAAATCAAAGGTGAGAACTGGATTACGGCTATCACTTGTCATTGCAAGAGATGTCAGTAATCGGCACAGTGAGCGCCATCCCCCGTCACTATGTGCCATCAACGTCAAGCGATTATTGGTGCCACCCATATCAACTGCCAGATTGACTCCAATAATGGGAGCGATACCAAAATCAACACAGCTTTGCGCAAAGCGAATTGCGCCAGCTAAACCATCGCGATCGGTTAACGCTAATGCTGGCATTTCAAACTGCGCAGCCCGTTCTACTAAATCCCCCGGTTGTGTTGTGCCGTATTTGAGTGAATAAGCACTAGCAACGTTTAAATGAATAAAACTCATACGTTACGGATAATCCATTGGCCGCTGCGTTCATCGCGCTCTAGTTCAAATGTTGTTAACGCCCCAATAGGTGCAGCCTCCACACGCCAGAGAGCACGTGCTTGATCATCAGGTCTGTACTTGCCATCACTAATGCGATTCCACCAACCGCCGGCTTCACACCACCTGTATAAAACTGCGTGAATACGAAAGCGCCGGCCTTTAAAGGTGAACTCAATAGGAGTTGTTGCTCCATCGATTGTTACATCGTGGGCGGGATTAACCTGTGGAGCTGACATTGGGGGTAGAGCCTTTCTCAGCGCTGTGGATATTCGAACAGATGTTCGAAAAATAGACCCCTGGACTGACAAATAGCAAGCGCATAGGTGTGTCGAGGCGTTGAGTAGTTGAAAGTTCAACTACTATTACCCCAGTTCGTATTCACCAATCTAAGGAGCTCCATGAACGCAGTACTCGTAATCGCTCGCATCTTGTTTGCTGGCATCTTCATCACATCAGGAATCAGTCACCTCACCAAGTTGGATGCAATGACTGGCTATGCCCAATACAAGAAAGTTCCAGCAGCAAAGCTCAGCGTGATCGTCTCAGGTCTGATGATTCTTGTTGGCGGGCTCTACATCACATTTGGTGTCTATGCAGATCTTGGTGCGCTACTTATCGCATTGTTCTTAATCCCAGCAGCGTTCATGATGCATGCATTCTGGAAAGAAACTGATGCAACTGCAAAGCAAAATGAGTCTATTGGGTTCTTTAAAGATCTATCACTTGCAGGCGCAGCATTGATCATCTTTGTACTAGTTGGTTCTGGTACAGATTTTGGTCCAAGCATTACAGGTGCTTTCTTTAACCTATAAAAAGTTAGTTAGTAAAGCCCCTGCAGAGAAATCTGTGGGGGCTTTATTTTTTGATAATGTGTGATTGATATCCAGCAAGTAAAAGCATGAGTACTGGATACATCATGGCAACTGGCAGCGAAGTCAGTTGAGCAAGGGCGCCTGTAATAGAAGGTCCGATGAAATAACCTGCTAATCCAATAACGCCTACACGAGCAATTGCCACTGATGAAGCAATTCCCGGAACTTCAGATGCTGCCAAAATATAAGCAGGAAACATCGGACCTATTCCAAATCCTGCGCATGCAAATCCGATGTTTACGATGATCAAAGCAAGAATAGGATGCGAATCAGAGAGTGGAACGCCTATTGCAATGCCCGCACCTAAACCGAGGCCACCTAAATAACCCCCGTATAGCACCGTCTTTCGCGGACCAAAATGATCAAGAGTTTTATCACCCATAAACCTAGCCGTAATCATCGCTAATGCAAATACTGCGAAAGCAGAAGCATTAATGCCAATTCCAAAGCCCATGTCATCGCGAAGTAAAATTGCGCCCCAATCACTTGCAGCACCTTCTGCAATCAACCCACCAAGTAATCCAATGCCCATTCCCCACAATGGCATAACTGACTTCCCAAATAACGGAATCTTTGCCTGGGTTTCTTCTTCCCCACCGCTATGTTCATCTAAGTCTGCAGAAAGAAGCGTTCGCATTGCCGGAATGAATAAAAAGAAGCAGGCGATACCGACACCAACTAAATTATCGCGAGGCGAAACATGTTTAGCAATTGATCCACTTAAAACTGTTGTTGCAAAGGCGCCACTTGACCACATTGCGTGAAATGAAGACATTACACGCCGACCTAAATGTTTTTCAATCACAACACCTTGTGTATTAGATGCGATATCCATGCTCGAATATCCAAGACCCATGATGAATAGGCCAAAAATTAAAGTAATGGGAGAAGTTGAAAAACCCATCAACATCAAACCAACGGGCATGATGATGATTGAAACCCGAATAACGGCTTTGGTGCCATAGGAGTGCACTAAGCGCCCAGTTAACTGAGCACCAATAATCGCTCCAACTGTGCTTGAAATAAGGATTAACCCCAGCTGTCCATTATTTAAACCGTTTGCATCACGGATTTCTGGGATGCGGGCAACCCAAGCCATCGATACAAAACCCATAAAGAAAAAGGTTGCCAGCAGTCCTTTGCGCGCACGATTTGCCGCGGTCAATAAATCAGTGTTCATAAGGTGATAACGGTAACTGACATCGCCCGAAAATTCTGCTTCACTCACGTATGTTCTTCTCCTTCTGGCCACACCGAAGTGAGTTCTCTGCACATCGTAAAGATTTGATCACCGACTTAATTGCTGGATTAACGGTGGCAATCGTTGCTCTTCCATTAGCCATTGGATTTGGAATCACTTCGGGGATGTCGGCAGCTGCAGGATTAACAACAGCGATAATTGCCGGATTTCTTGCAGCTGTTTTTGGTGGTTCTAAATACCAAGTCAGCGGTCCAACTGGTGCCATGACAGTCATTCTGATTCCCGTTATTCATAACTTCGGTGTTTCTGCAGTTCCAGCCCTTGGCCTGATGGCCGGTGCCATGATATTCATGATGGCAATCTTTAAACTTGGTGCAGTAATTAACCGAGTCCCCTGGACTGTCGTTGAAGGATTTACCGTTGGTATTGCTTTAATTATTTCTCTTCAGCAAATTCCTTTGGCCTTTGGAATACCTAAGGGGGCTGGCGAGAAAAGCTATATCGTTGCTTGGAACACTCTTATCAATGCACTTCATGCGGGGCTTAATTACAGTTCACTCCTTGTCGTCCTGATAACTCTCATAATTAAATTTTCGTGGCCGCACCTTGCCCATCGTTTAAAATGGAAATTTCATATACCTGCCAGCTTTGTTGCTCTACTACTTGTAACTTTGCTTGTTAAGGCTTTTGCCATTGAAGTTGCAACAATCGGCAATATCCCACGGTCTCTTGGCACATATCAAAAACCTATCTTTGATAATTTAACTTCTCTACTAATGCCTGCCTTATGGATTGCATTACTTGCGGCAGTTGAGTCTCTGCTTTCTGCTCGAGTCGCCGACGGTCTTGCGCACAATAAAGATCATTTCGAACCTAACCGTGAATTATTTGGACAAGGCCTTGCAACTCTTGCTGCATCTGTCTTTGGTGGAATGCCGGCGACTGGTGCAATTGCTCGAACAAGTGTGAACGTTAGATCCCACGCACAATCTCGCCTGGCGTCGGTTTTTCATGCCTTAGTTCTACTTGTAATCGCACTAATTGCCGCCCCTCTTGTAAGTGCGATACCGACAGCAGTTATTGCAGGACTTTTACTTGGCACTAGCTACCGAATTCTAAATCCCGTATCCATAATGGAGTCACTGCGCACAACAAAGGCAGAAGCTTCAACTTTGGTTGTAACTGCAATTAGTACTGTTGCAATTGATTTAATCTGGGGCATGGCTATCGGCATAGCCCTGCATATGATCTTGGCCCACTACTCTAAAAAGGCCTAGGCGATATAGAATCAAACCCATACCAACTCAACAAGGAGCGCTCCGTGGACAACATCACTGCATTTAATAACCATCTTCCAGTCAAAGTTCGCTTTGGAGAAGGTGTGGCAGAAACATTGCCAGCAGTTGTCGCAGAACTTGGTGCCAGCAAAGTCTTTTTAATGGTTGATAAAGATATTGAAAAGTTCAATCCAGCAGCTGCAAAGCTTATTGAACAGATGAAGGCTGCTGCGGGGATCACTGTTACTGTCTTTGAAAAGCCAGCAGGTGAACCAACTATTCAAATGGTTGATGATTCAATCGCAGCACTTAAGGCTGCAGGCTCTGATGTTGTTGTGGCACTTGGTGGTGGCTCAGTAATTGATACTGCTAAAGCTGCGCGACTTTGCGCACAACTGAACTGCACATTCCGTGAATTCCAATCAAAGCCACCTGTTTATCCAGCGCCAACACTTCCACTTGTTGCACTTCCAACATCTGCTGGAACAGGCTCTGAAGTATCTGGTGGTTCAGTGATTTCAGATCCTGAAGCTGGTCGCAAAGCAGGTATTGCCAATGGAAATCTTCGTGCACAAGTTGCACTCGTTGACCCTGTACTTACATATTCAATGCCACCTTCAATGACAGCCAACACTGGAATTGATGCACTTG
>CAEZZN010000011.1_pt1 | contig 34800 bp, 34 predicted proteins | sample 7266561 | NCBI WGS metagenome assembly CAEZZN01 (sample SAMEA6813961, study PRJEB35770) | freshwater metagenome | biome: Freshwater; feature: Freshwater reservoir; material: water | place: Czech Republic | collected 2016-08-15 | depth 30m m
ATGGTTAGTTGTTATAACAACTGATCACGGACACATTGATGAAGGTGGGCATGGTGGAGATAGTGCACGGGAGCGCGCTTCTTTTGTTATTGCCCATGGTGTTGGTCGTCAAAACCCACAATGGCCGCAATCTTTTGAACCACACGAATTGGTTTCATTGCTTTTAGCAGAAAGGGCCAAGTGAAATGAACTTTAATAAAATCATTCTCTACTATGGCTTTACACCAATTGCCGACCCTGAAGCGGTTAAGTTGTGGCAAAAAACTTTATGTGAATCTCTTAATATAAAGGGACGCATTTTAATTTCACCCCATGGAATCAACGGCACCCTCGGTGGACACATGGATGATGTCAAGAAATACATCAAAGCCACTCGCCAATATCCAGGATTCAAAAAGATTGATTTCAAATGGTCTGAAGGCACTGGCAATGACTTTCCTAAGTTAAAAATTAAAATTAAAGATGAACTTGTAGCTTTTGGGAATCCAGGTGAAATTAAAGTTGATGAAAATGGTGTAATCGGTGGCGGAGTTCACTTACGTCCAGAAGAAGTTAATAAGCTCGTTGAAGAACGTGGCGATGAAGTAGTTTTCTTTGACGGCCGCAATGCCTTTGAAGCCAAAGTCGGTAAATTTAAAGATGCCGTAGTTCCGGATGTAACTACGTCACATGATTTTGTTAAAGAGATTGAAAGTGGCAAGTACGACCATATGAAGGACAAACCAATAGTTACTTACTGCACTGGCGGTATTCGCTGCGAAATCCTTTCAGTCGTTATGAAGAACCGTGGCTTTAAAGAGGTCTATCAAATTAAAGGCGGCATTGTTCGCTATGGAAATGCTTTTGGCGATGACGGGCTATGGGAAGGCTCGCTTTATACATTTGATGACCGCCTAACAATTGATTTCAGTGATCACACCAAGTTAATTGGAAAGTGTGCACACTGTGAAGGTTTGACTAAAGAGTTTAGAAACTGCCAAAAGCCAGAGTGTCACCAACTCGTTCTGCTGTGTGATCCTTGCTATGCCAAGCATTTAGAAATGCCTTGTAAACATGATCGCGAAATCAAGCGCAATCGCGATCTGGTTGGTTAATCAATGATCATTCAAGCAAAATCAGCGGTAATTGCTGGCGCGCTTGTTGGCGACACCTGGGTAGAAATATCTGAGAATCTCATTAGGTCGGTCAATAAAGGTGTCAATCCCTCCCCTGATCAAATTATTGATGGTGTTTTAATTCCAGGTTTTGTGGACATTCACTGCCATGGTGGCGGTGGAAAATATTTTTCAGCGTTAACTCCTGGTGAGATCCATTCAGTCATCGAAACTCATCGAGGACATGGAACAACTTCATTAATGGCATCACTTGTTAGTGAACCAATCGAAACAATTAAAGAACAAATCACGCGTTTAAAACCGTTTTATGAGCGTGGTCAGATTGTAGGAATTCACTTAGAAGGCCCGTATCTTTCACATGCACGTTGTGGGGCTCATGATCCTGCCTTACTTGTAGCCCCAGATTTAACTGAAATTAAAGAGCTCATTGAATTAGCTGATGGTGCGATAAAGATGATCACTATCGCCCCCGAATTACCTGGTGCGATTGAGGCAATAAAATATTTATCAGCTGCGGGTGTAACCGTTGCGATTGGTCATACGGATGGGGCATTTATCGATGCTGCTGCCGGTACTAATGCAGGCGCAACCGTTGTTACTCACTTTATGAATGGCATGAACAAATCTTTGACCGAAGGATCATTTGCATCATTCGTTGTAGCCGATGATCGCTTGGCGGTGGAACTTATTTTGGATGGTCACCACATTGCTTTTTCAACTGCACGTGAAATCTATACGGCACTTGGTTCACGAACCATTTTGATCACGGATGCTATGGCTGCGGCAGGTGCAACCGATGGTTCGTACACAATCGGAAAATTGGCAGTTACTGTAAAAGACGGTGAAGCGCGTCTTGAAAGTAATGGCGCTCTTGCCGGCAGTGTTTTAACTATGGACGCAGTCTTTATTAATGCTGTTGATTCAATTGGCTTATCAGTTAAAGAGGCGGTTGCCGCGACTTCTACTCGAGCAGCCAAACGTTTATGCCTTAAAGATCGTGGGGATATTGCAGTAGGAATGCGTGCAGATTTACTCAGTTTTAACGCTTCTACTAGCAGCGTTACTTTAATTAGTGAGTAAGAGTTACCTTAGATAAACCTTCTGGGGCATCTGGATCAAAGCCTGATGCAACGGCAAACTCCATTGCAAAGCGTTGTAAAACCATGGCATCAACGAGAGTCGAAGTAATCTCGTCATCACAATTAGATCCCGCTAAAACAATGTCGTTACCGCTTGGTGTTCCGCCAATTCCAATCCAAAAAATTCGATTAGAAGTTTTGCGAATCTTGGTTGTGGCTTCAACGATTGATTGGGCAGGCATGTGGGCCGGAGCTACGATAAATACTTGAGTATCGGCAGTCAGTGCAGAAATCGGACCGTGCAGATAATCGGCAGTAGACAGGCCTTGAACTGAAATCTTGCATGTCTCTTGAATCTTTAGAGCTGCCTCGCGAGCGTTGGGATATGCAAAGCCTCGGCCTAAAATCACGATTTCATTGTTGCGCGTTGTATTAACAACTGCCTTAGCGACAAGACCCGCATCAGATGCAATGCGCTGTGCTTCGGCAATTATCTGAGCGGCATTTACTTTCTTGCCAGTCCATGAACACACCAAGAGATATGAAACTAATAACTGCGCGTTATATGACTTAGTTGCAGCCACTGCTAATTCTGGTCCGGCAAGGAGTGAAAAGTGGTGATGAGCAATTTTTGCAAGTGGTGAGGAATCATCGTTCGTCATTGAAATGACATATGCATTGGCTTCACGGGCAGAAGTTGCAAAATGGACAAGATCTGGAGATTGACCACTTTGGCTGATTGCAATGACAAGGGTATTTTTGTATTTTAACTCTGCGTTATAAATGGTGACAGATGATGGTGAGGTTAAGCCAACTGGCAGACCAATCTGAGTTTCGATGAGGTACTTCAAATAGTGAGCGGCGTTATCTGATGTGCCACGAGCCAAGATAAGAACAGATTGAATCTTTTGTTCAATTAAAACATCTTTAACCGAATCAAAGGCGTCCACATTTTCCAGAATCGCTGAAAATACAGTTGGAGTCTCTGCAATCTCCGAAGACATAATTGCGCCTAATTGCTTCATGGCCTTATCTTCCCATAACTCTTCCACTATTCTTCAACCTATGAAACTTGCCGTTGATTTGGGTCAGTCTGGCTCTCGAGTACGCATCGGTGGGAAGAAATTAGATTCTGATCGAGGCAAACTCAATGGCGAAGCAGTTATTGATTCTCTGAATGCGATTTTTCAAACCCTTCCAAATACCCGAGTGGACACGGCCGCCCTTTCCTGCACCGGGTTCAACGGACTTGTTAGTAACCCGCAACCATTTCTTGAACTGTGTAATAGATTTTTTGGAGCAAGCAAGGTTGCCGTTATTGATGACGGATTAGCTGGATTTGTTGGTGCACTTGGTGGAAGCAAAGGTGTTGTACTTTCAATCGGTGGCGGCGTCGTAAGCGTCGGTGGCAAGGATGGAAATTTCGCACACCGTGATGGACTTGGAAGCACGTTTGGTGATGAAGGTGGCGGTTTTTGGTTAGGTAAAGCTGGGTTAACACGAGCTTTGGGAATCCGCCAAGGTCGAGGAGATGACCAAATATTGCTCAATGCTTTTAAAGATCAAGTTCTAGCCTTTGATGCACTAAAGGTTAAGAATACAGCCGACGCAGCAACTCTTGCTATTTCATCTGCTAAAAATCTTTTTAACGCAGCTGACGCAGGAAGTCCGACTGCAATTTCTATTCGAAATGAAGGCGCACACCTTTTGGCTCAAACAGTAATTGCTACATGGTTTGGCACTGGAGGATCTTCCAATGATGCTCCAGAGATTGCGATTCAAGGTGGACCATCAAAAAATACTGCCTACGTAGACGCAATTAAGAACGACGTATTAAAAGCGATACCACAAGCCAAATTTATAGAAGCACGTGGAGACAATTTAGATGGTGCTGAATGGATTGCAGAAAATATGCCAACCGATGCGGCGCCTCTACTGCGTTGGGCTGTTAGTTAGCCTTCAAATAATCAAGAATCCGTGCCGCATCACTTTCTGGATCTCTGGTTGTATCAATAACTAATGAGGAAACCTCACGATAGCGTGGATCGCGGCGTTCGTAACGTTCACGAATTACATCAACTGCATTTTCTACTAAACCTTGGCGCCCCACACCAGAATTTCCAGCACGTTGTTTTTGGACTTCTAAAGGCATATGCAAATAAATTGTGCATTGACCCCTTAGGGCATCGATAAGTTCTTGGCTATCAGCTGCTGACGCCGCCGCCCCAGCAACAAGAGGTCCTGGGCGGGATAAAACATCCTTTAAGTATTTTTCTTCAAGTAAATGCAGAGTTGGTACATCCAAGGAGGAAAGCTCTTTTATAGAAAGTGAAGCCATCTTTGACATCTCATAATCATTATCAATATATGGCCAAGAAAGTTCTGCGGCAATTAATCTACCAATTGTTGTTTTTCCAGCACCCATAGCACCAACAAGAATGACTCTACGATGATCGGCTGTGTCAGGATTATTGGAAGTCAACTAGCACCTTGCCCGAAACTTGTGAATCCTTAGCAATATCAAATGCTTTGGCAACATCACTGGCAGGTAATACATGAGTAATAGCAGTTGCAATTACTGGATGTGTCGCAAGTAGTTCTACCGCGTCATTTATTTCATTATTAAACCTAAACGCACCTTTTAATCGGATCTCTTTGGATACAAGAGGTGCGATGGCGATTGGTTGTGGACCGGCACCTAACATCCCGACTTGAATCACAGTTCCGGCACGTCGAACTGTGATGAGCGCTGAACTAAGTGCAATTGGTGAACCCGAACATTCGAAAACACAATCAAAATAACTATCCGGTAATTCTTCTTTGGTTATTTGTATAGTTTTGGTAGCACCAATTGTGCGTGCACGCTCGAGTGGGCCAGGCAAAACATCTGTACAAACAACTTCTCGCGCTCCCTTGAGACTAGCTGCTGCTGCAACTAGCAATCCGATAGGACCTGAGCCAGAAACAAGGACTTTCTTATCAACAACGCCATCGGCAATATTTATCGCATGTAGTGCAACTGCTAGCGGTTCAGCAAGAGCGGCATCTTTAAGTGATAAACCCGCAGGAAGAATACGAACCATATCTTTTCGCGCAATAAAATAATCTGACATTGCACCTTGAGTGTGGGGCATTGTTGATGCACTTCCTAAATATTTTCCACCTGGCCAAATATGCGGGTCAGTTTCTATCTCAGGTGAGGATTTCCCAAAGGTAGCCGGATGCACAGTAACCGGAGTTCCGGGAGCAAGTTCGCCACTTGGATCAATATCGATAGTTCCCGAGAGTTCATGTCCCGGTATTAGTGGCTCCTGCACAATAAAGGCACCATTGGCACCTTCAAAGTAATAATGAAGATCGGATCCGCAAACACCAACAAATGCAACTTTAATTCGAACTTCGTGTACACCTGGCTCTGGAATTGGGAGATCTTTTAACTCTGCATTTAGCTTTCCAGCAATCAAGAAAGATCTCATCTGCGCACTATACTTTGTAAATGGGTTCTGCGTCATCGTCTCAATATCCGCCCCTCAATAAATCTACGGCGCCACAATCAACACTGGTGCTGAAAACAACTCCGGCCACTGGAATCGTTCATATCGGCCTTGGTAATTTCCATCGAGCCCATCTTGCCCTTTATACAGCTTTGGCAGTAAAGGAATCGGGTGGTGATTGGGGAATTTTTGCCTATTCATTACGAAGCACCACAATCGCCCACGCAATGACATCCCAAGATAATCTTTATGCGATTGCAACAATTTCACCAACATCACAGGCAATTATTATTCCGGGAATACATAACGGTGCGATTGGTGGCCCGGATCGCGTAGCAGAAATCCTTGATGAGATTGCGAAAGAAAGTACAAAGATTATCTCTATGACTGTGACTGAGGCTGGCTATCTAATCTCACAAAATTCCGGTGGGCTTAATCTGAAAGCACCAGAAATTGAAAATGACTTGAAGTATCCCAATGCACCTATGAGTGCGATTGGAATAATTGTCCGAGGTCTTGAAAAGAGAGCAAGCAACCATGGCACACCAGTTACTGTTCTTAGTTGTGACAATTTATCCGGAAATGGTGATCGCACCCGCCAATTAACTTTTGATTTTATCGATGCGCTGGGCAATAACGCACAACTTAGAAATTATGTCGAAAATTCAGTTACCTTCCCAAATTCAATGGTCGATCGAATAGTTCCAGGTACCGAAGAACGACATCTTAAGATGGTTGAAGAGAGACTTGGGGTGCATGATGCTTCCCCAGTTCCTGCCGAAGAGTTCTCAATGTGGATTATCGAAGACAAATTTGCTGCCGGAAGGCCAGCCTGGGAAAAGGTAGGAGCGATTTTTAGCGATGATGTTGCATCGTATGAATTAATGAAGTTGCGCTTACTCAATGGGACTCATTCACTACTCAGCTATCTTGGCGCTCTAGCAGGAGAAGAAACTATTCCTGGAGCACAATCCACACCTTTCATCGAAGCAGCCGTTCGTACAGTTTTACATAAGGAGTTTCTGCCCACTTTTAGAATGCCATCTGCTTTAACGTCAGATGGTTACATCAGCCAACTTGTTGGCCGCTGGTCTAATACAAGTTTGGGAGATCGAACCAGCAGAGTAGGTTCAGATGGATCAACAAAGCTGCCGCAAAGAATTACTGAGCCTGTACTTTTTCATGCGCTATCAGGCAACACACCGCAATTTATAGCTCTCACTGTCGCGGCTTGGCTTGCTTGTATCGCCCCACTCAAAGGCTTTTCTCCAGGCGAACATGCTGACGCAATGAAGGATCCGGCTAAGTCAAAATTAGTTGATCTTGCAGTGCTGACAACAGATCCCACAGTTTTTGTTCAATCTGTATTTTCAAATGCACAGATATTTTCACCTGAATTAAGCGCACTCAGTAGCTTTGTTGATTGTGTCGCTGGATACTTACAGCAGATTATTAACGAAGGAATAGAAAAAGCCGCATTAACGGCGCAATCTAGGAGTTAATACTTTCGACAAAATCTGCACTTAATTTAGGTGGATTTGCTAAATAAAATGGGATGCCTGGAGTATTTCCTTTTTCGATTTTAACAAAGATCATTGAAACCCCATCTGCGCCTGTTCGAGATGCAATGAGTGACTTCATTTCTTCAGCGCTATCGCACTCACCTACCCAAAGACCTAAACCCTTGGCGGCTCCGGCAATATCAACTTCAGATGCTTGAGAAAGCATGAGGTCAGCTGATGCATGTTGGCCATTATCTAGAACAACAACTATCAAATTCTTGGGACCATAGGCTTTAAGTGTAGGCAGAATGCTAAAGCCCATTAATAATGAACCATCGCCATCAATTACACCGACTCGACCATTAACTCCCAATGCAACTCCAAGTCCTACTGGAGTGGTTAAACCCATGGAATCAAGGAGTGGAAGGTGGGATTTCTTTTGAGAAATACTTGCCATTTCACGCGCTGTTGCACCGCATGTGATGATGAGCGGATCATTTCCAAAAACCTGATCTAATACTTCGAGTGCTTCAATTCTTTTCATTTGATTGTCTCCATGCCTGGGTGAAGTGATTCAAAGAGAGTAACTACCGGACGGCGCTGAATAACGGCCATTTTTGCAACGGCTTGCGTTGAGGATCGCCATACTTCTGGCGAATCACTAATTCCTAAATCTTCGACACGTATTCCAATTTTCTTAAGTAAGTCTGGGTTGGAGTCAGAGATTGAGTGAACCATCGAGTTATATTCACCTAAACCACCGCGGGTATTGGCAAAGATTGGAAAACCAGCTTGATATGGCTGAGCAAATGTAGCTAGCGCCGTTAGAGCGTTACCAAAACCGTTATCTTGCATGATGATTGCAACTTTTTTACCAGTTAATGCCAGTCCACTTGCGATACCAACTGCTTCTTCTTCACGGTTGGCCATTACATTTGCAACACCAGCAGAAATTAAACCGCGAATAACTGGGGCAGAATGTGAAGAAGGGACGTAAACAAAATACTCGATTCCCCAATCGGTTAACCCTTCAACAAGGGCAGTTAATCTCGAATTGGACTCTCTCATTTCGGCACACCCCATTCTCGTCAATCTCTGCAGTGAAAGGATGCTAGTGGGTGTCCTATGCTTATGTCATGTCACAATCATTTGAACATAAAGCCTGGACCCAGTGGGAAGATATTCATACTCCTAAAGGGGTGACGGCTTTAAACCCAACAAACTTCCCACTTGATGAAAGTGATCTGTCGCAAGTTACCTTCTATGTGGCTCCTTACATGGGTGGACGCAAAGCTTTGGAATACACAACTTCAATGCCTAATTTGAAAATCTTACAAGTGCCTAACGCAGGATTTGATGACGCACTTGAATTTCTGCGCCCAGGAATGATTTTGTGCAATGCACGTGGCGTACATGATGCATCTACTGCCGAACTCGCCGTTGCCCTGGCAATATCTTCTCGCCGTGGGTTTTACGATTTTGCAGTCGCGCAACAAGCTGGCCAATGGCAGCCAAAGCGATATGAATCCTTCAATGACAGCAAAATAGGAATTATTGGTGCTGGTTCAATTGCACGCACATTAGCTAGTTACTTATCGCCTTACGATGTTGAAATAACTTTCTTTTCACGTTCAGGATCAGATGGCGCGATAAAGATAGCTGATTTAGATGCTCACCTGCCACATCTAGATATTCTCTTTTTAGTTTTGCCGTTAAACGCTGATAGCAAACATTTAATCAATGCCCAACGCCTTAAGTTAATGAAAGATGGCGCAGTCATCGTAAATGTTGGTCGTGGACCGATTATTGATACAGAGGCACTCGTCAGTGAACTTAATACTGGTCGAATATTTGCTGGCTTGGATGTAACCGATCCAGAACCATTGCCACAAGGCCACCCACTATGGAGGGCAAAGAATCTGATTCTTTCACCGCACGTTGGTGGCAATTCAACGGCTTTTGATAGCCGTGCTAAGAAGTTAATTGAAAGTCAGTTGAATCTGATTTCTCGAGGAGAAGAGCCAGAGAATATTGTTGCAAGAGGCTAATCGTTTAGCCGTTCAATCTCGCGAATAATCGCACTGTGATCAAGTTCGCCATCTCCATGTTCAATTAATCCTGCATACAACTGTGTAACAAGTGCAGTCATGGGAAGTTCGGTTTCACTTGATTTGGCAGCTTCTAATGCAAAATGCAAATCTTTTAGTAGGAACTTTGACTTACCCCCGGCTGGAAAATCTCTTGCTTCAATTTTCGGGCGGCGTAGTTCTAGGGCTGCAGAATTGGCTAATCCCCCAGTGAAGATTTCCAAAACCTTGTTGGCATCTAGCCCCGCGCGCCGAGCTAATGTAATTGCTTCTCCAATTGCCGATAAATTAATAGCTACAACGATTTGATTAGCGGCTTTGGTTAATTGTCCTGATCCAATGGGACCCATTAAAAGAATTGTTTTTCCAATTGCATCTAAAACTGGTTTCACAGCATTGAAATCGCTTTCTTCGCCGCCAGCCATAATTGAAAGTGAGGCGTTTTGTGCACCAAGTTCGCCGCCGCTCATAGGTGCATCAATAACGTTGACACCGATGGTTTTCATTTCTTGTGCAAATTTAACAATCTCTACCGGTGATGTAGTGCTCATAATGACAATAAATTGACCAGGCTTTAGCGCTGCTCTGAGGCCAGCATCAAGAATTTCAAAGAGCTGGGGTAAGTCTGGCAAAGTAACAAGAATAACTTCTGCATCAATATGACTTACTTCTTTGCAAATCGATACTCCGCCTTTTTCTGCAATCTCAGCGGGGGCGGCCGATCTATTCCATGCCTGTGTTGAAAATCCCGCTTTCGATAAATTAACTGCAATGGGCAGACCCATTGCCCCTAATCCGATGACTGCTACTGATTGCTTCTGGCTCATTTGAATTTAGCCAACTTCTCTTTGAATGGAGCCGTATCTAAGACATCTTTGTTAACCACGAAAACCGGAACTTCGCCACGGCTGATTGCCTTAATTGAAGAAAATGCACTCTTGCCCATTCCTGAAGCAAGTTCATCAGTCCAAGCAAGGTTGTGTGGAGTCACAATCACATTATCCATTGTCATCAGCGGATTTGCTTTATCTATCGGCTCAACTTCAAAGACATCAAGGCCGGCTGCGGCAATTTCCTTGTTCTGTAAGGCGTATACAAGTGCAGCCTCGTCAACTATCGGTCCTCTTGAGATATTGATAAGAATCGAAGAGTTTTTCATTAACTTAAATTGATTGGTGCTGAGCATGTGGTGTGTATCTGGGGTAAGAGCTGCAGTAACAATGACTACATCGCAGGTTTCTAAGAGTACGTTTAAGTCAACTAATTGAACATCTAATTCTTGTGCTTCTTCGGGCTTTTTCCACGGATCAAAAGCTAAGCGATTGCAATCAAAGGGTGCTAACAATCGAAAAAACTCGCTGGCAACATTGCCTAAACCAATAGTCCCAACAGTTTTTCCGTTAACACCCTGGCCTAATCCTTTAATGCGGTTAGCCCAGTCAAAATTGTGTGCCTGCTTATCTTTGGCGACCAAACGAAACATTGTTCCCAACATCAACGCTAGAGCTGCCGTTGCGACTGGTTTTTTAGAACCATCAGGAGTAATTGTCAGAGCAACCCCGGCCTTGGTGCAGGCCGCTAAATCAATATTGTCGTAGCCGACTCCAAAGCGAGCAATTATTAAAGGGGAATCATCTGGTGAGCCAAAAGAGTTTTTATCTACTCCAACACCGGCAAAAGCAATAGCGTCAAAGCCTTTTACATCATCGGCTTTCATAACTGGACCTGAATTATTTAAGAACTTCCAAGGAAGTGGTGAAAGAGTCTCAATTGCAATCTCTCCCCAACTAAAACCACCAGCCCCATCAGAGAGATCACTAGTGAGTCCAACATTGAAACTCATGAGTTCACCGTGCGTCGAGCAACTCTCTTTTCATCAAGGTCAGCAATATAAAAAATAATTAAAGCAATAAGTGTTAATGCTGCAGCCGACCATAATGGTGATGTATAGCCGAAATTTTGTGCAATCAAGAATCCCCCAGCAGATGCACCAATAGTGTTGCCAATATTAAATGAGGCAATATTTGCCCCCGATGCCAAGGTTGGTGCATTTGATGCATAGCGCATCACGCGCATTTGAACTGCTGACACCGGAGCAAATCCCAGAACACCCATGATCAAAATTGAAATGACAGCAGCTGGTTTGCTTGTGGCGGTCTGGGCGAAAATAATAAGTATGACAAATAAAGCGCCAAGATATCCGCTGATGGTTGCCTTCAAATGTTTGTCAGCTGATCGGCCACCAATATTGTTTCCTATAAATACACCGATTCCAAAAAGGAAGAGAATGTAAGGAATGCTTGAATCGGCGAAATGGGTCACCCTCGTCAGGGTGTAGGCGATATACGTAAATCCGCCAAACATTCCACCAAAACCAAATATCGTCACAAACAGTGAATACCAAACTTGGCGTTGCTTAAAAGATCGCAGTTCTTGACGAATTGATCGTGGACCAGTTCCTTCATCATGTGGCTTATCAATCGGGACCAAAATAACTATTGCGGTAAATGCTGCAACACCAATTCCAGAAATAGCTAAAAATGTTGAACGCCATCCGAATTGCTGTCCTATCCAAGTTCCGAATGGTACCCCCAACACATTTGCAACTGTTAAGCCGGTAAACATTATTGAAAGTGCACGAGCTTTTTTGGTGATATCAACTAAATCAGTTGCAACAACTGCACCAATTCCAAAGAAAGCACCATGGCACAACGCTGACACCACACGTCCCACCATCATTATTGGAAACGTTGCTGCTATTCCGCTAATCAAATTCCCAGCAATGAAGAGTGACATGAGACATAGCAATACTTTTTTTCGTTCTAATTTTGTAACGGCAATTGTTATGAGTACTCCGCCCAGTGCAACACTCAAGGCATATCCGGAGACTAAATACCCAGCAGTAGCCGCACTGATATTGAAATCTGATCCAATTTGTGGAAGTAGCCCAATAGTTCCAAATTCAGTAAGGCCGATGCCAAATCCACCCAGTGCAAGGGCAAAAAGGGCGATTGGCATAGGGTGAATCCTAGTAGCAATGAGTGTGCGATATCTATAACAAGTTGTTATCAAACCCTTATGGCTCAGCGCGCAATTTACTGTTAATGTCGCCAAATGCATTCGAGAGCTTCCCTATGACAAGCAATTCACCAGTCCTAGAAATTCGTGGCTTAGATAAATCTTTTTATGCAACGCATGCTGCTGACAACGTTAGTTTTAGCGTTAATTCAGGAGAAATTGTTGCACTGCTTGGTGAAAACGGTGCAGGTAAATCAACTGTAATTAAAATGCTTGCAGGTGTATACACACCTGATTCTGGTGACGTTTCAATTGAAGGAAAGCAAATCCACTTAGACGGAAAGAATCCGGAGATTGCATTTGTACATCAGACACTTGGATTAATTGAGTGGATGACAGTTGCAGAAAACATTGCACAGATTATTGGTTATCCAAAACGCTTAGGATTAATTAATCCAAAGGCAATGAATCGCCAAGCAACCGATGTGCTTTCAATTGTTGCTGGTGGCATTGATCCAGAGGCAAGAATATTTACACTTAGTCGCACAGATAGAAGCCTTCTTGCAATAGCCCGAGCACTCATTCAAAAGCCAAAAGTTCTTGTACTCGATGAGCCAACTGCGTCGCTGACAGCGCAAGATGTTGCCCGTCTTTTTGAAGTCCTACAAGAATTGAAAAAGGGTGGCGTAGGAATCATTTATGTTTCACACCGACTCGATGAAGTCTATGAAATAGCTGACAGGTCAGTCATCATGCGAAACGGTAAGGTTGTTGCCGATCGCCAAGTTTCCGAGCTTCCAAAGTCAGAGCTTGTTAATCTCATTGTTGGCAAGGAAGTTCTGGAGACCGAGTTCAAAGCGCCAAGTAACGACCTTCAAATCTCATTAATCGAGTACGGAACTGAAAATGCTGGTCCATTAACGCTAGACATTCGCAAAGGCGAAGTAATTGCACTGTGTGGCTTGCGCGGGGCTGGTCAAGATGAAATTGGTAGAGCTATCGCTGGTGTTGTTGAGTCAACGCGTGGAACTATTTCAACACCTGATGGCATTCTCAGTTACAGAAAAGTTTCTCAGGCCGTTAAGTTAAAAATTGGGTTTAGTACGTCTAATCGTGAAACCGAAGCAATCGCCCCAGGGATGAGCGTTAAGGAAAACCTTTTCTTGAACCCTTTGCTGTGGGGCCGCGGAATATTCTCTGGAATACGTTCTAAGAATGAGCGAGCTGAAACTTTCCCACATCTAGATAAGTTCGGCGTCCGCCCACGTGACCCAGATCTATCTCTAGATACTTTTTCTGGTGGAAATCAGCAAAAAGTAATTCTGGCACGTTGGTTTGGTCTTTCATTTAATCTCATGGTTCTAGAAGAACCAACAATGGGCGTAGACATTGGAGCTAAAGCCGATATTTACGGCCTATTCAGTGATGTTACTCAAAATGGTACTTCTCTCATTATCGTTTCAACCGATATGGAAGAAGTTGTCCGAGTCGCTAATCGCGCCGTTGTCTTCCTTCAAGGGGTTCCTGTACGAATCCTTGAAAAATCCGATATTACATTTGCAAACTTAATCTCTATCGCCTCAAATCTAGATTCAACCGTTACTTCAGGAGGAAAGACTAAATGAGCAAAAATTCGATTACCTCGACAGCGCTAGAAGCGCCAAAAGGTTCCAGCTTCTTGCGACGGTTCTTCCCTGTGTACGGCATGGTCCTGCTCATCGCAGTCCTATTTATTATCTTTTCAATTTCAAAGCCAGACACTTTCCCAACTTTGCAAAATTTTAGAATCTTGGCTTCTGGTAACGCCGTCCTCTTTATTCTTGCATTAGGTGTAACGCTGCCGATGGCCGTTGGAAAGATTGATCTTTCATTCGGCTACGGTGTTGGCCTTTGGCAAGTAATGGCCTTGGTGTGGCAGATGGATGGCCTTGATTACCGTTTAGTTCTTGTCATGATTTTGGTTGGTGGAGCAATTGTCGGTGTTGTGAACTCATTGCTCATCGAATTAGCCCAAGTTGATGCCTTTATTGCAACACTGGCCACTGGGCAGGTTATTTATGCGATTTCATACGCTGTTACAGGTGGAACTCAAGTTATCGATTTAAAAAATCAGCGTTCTGAGTCATTTAATAAGTTTGGTACCTGGTCAATTGATCGGATTCCTGGCTCATTTATCGTGGCCATTGTTTTAGCAATTTTAATGTTTGTAGTTCTTGAATATCTTCCAATCGGTCGTTATATGTATGCAGTAGGAGCAAACCCTCGCGCAGCCGAACTCATGGGTATCAAGCGCAGTCGCTACATCTACGGCGCAATGATTACTTCAGGAATGATTACTGGTCTTGCAGGTTACTTACTCTGCGCGCGCCAACTAGGAAATGTGCAAAGTAATATTGGACCAGATCTACTTTTGCCAGCACTAACTGCAGCATTTATTGGCTCAACTACTATCCGACCAGGTCGCGTTAATCCACTGGGTACTGTCGTAGGAATCTTCATTGCTGTTATTGGAATCTCTGGATTGCTTCAGATGTTCCCCGGCAGTTTCTTCCTCACACCATTATTTAACGGTCTGACTTTGGTCGCAGCGATCACTATTGCTTCACTAGCTAGTCGCAAGCGACGCAATAAAGCAACAAATAAAATTCCGAGCGGGAAAACTTCCGGCGCGGATGGGGATAAAAAGGAATAAGGCAGAGATGTCATCCGAAACTAACCCCTCACTCAGGGAAAGGGAAAATATATGAAGAAAAACGCAAGACTCGGCATTATTGCCTCAGTGAGTCTGGCACTGGTTGCTTCTACAGTTGTAGTTGCTAGCCAAGCTTCTGCTGCAGATGTAGTTGCAACAGCAAAAACATATGTAGCAAATAGCCTCTCTGCTAAGTCTGGGTTCACCCCACCTGCAGTTGGCGCAAAGGCACAGAAGAGCGGCGCAACAATTGGTTTCGTAGCTTCTGATCTATCAAACGGTGGAATCACTGGCGTTCTTGCTGGTGTTAAGCAAGCAGCCAAGAAGCTCGGATGGACCATCAAGGTTTATGACGGTCAGGCAACTCCAAGTGGACGTACAACAGCTATGAACGCAGCAATTGCAGACAAAGTTGATGCTCTAATCCTTGGTGGAACTGATGCAACTGAGCAGGCAGCACAAGTTGTTGCTGCAACAGCTGCTGGCATTCCAACATTCGGATGGCACTCAGGTCCAACTCCAGGTGCAAGCCTTGGAATGAAGACAAACGTAACAACAGATCCTTTGGTTGTTTCACGTACTGCAGCGTCATACGCAATTGCTAAGTCAGGCACTAAGAAGTTTGGTGTAGTTATCTTCACTGATAGCCAATACCAGGTTGCTATTGCTAAGTCAGATGCTATTGCTGCTGAAATCAAGAAGGATAAGTACGGCACAGTATTGGAAATCAAAGACACTCCAATTTCTTCAACTTCACAGTTGATGCCTGCAATTATCTCAAGCATGCTTCAGAAGTACGGATCAAAGTTCACATACTTCTTCGGTATCAACGGTGCATACGCTAACGGTGCTGCTCCAGCTCTTCAATCAGCTGGAATTTCACCAACAGGTGCACCATTTGCCATTGCAGCAGGAGACGGTGACAGTGCTGAACTAAACCGTATCCGTACAAGCAAGTACCAGCTAGCAACAGTTGCTGAGCCTCTTTACCTACAGGCATGGCAATTAGTTGATGCAATCAACAGCACCTTTGCTGGTGTAAAGATTGCTAAGTGGGTTGCAGCACCTGGCTTGATCGATAAGTCAAACGTTCCAAAGGGTGACATTTTCGATCCAGCTTCTGGATACCGCAATGTCTACCTAAAGCTATGGGGAGTTAAGTAACTCTCGATAGAGCAATAAATTAAAAGATGTAAAACTCCAGCAAGGTTGTAAAATAACCTTGCTGGAGTTTTACTTTTACCCATCACGGAGGAATTCATTATTGACGCAGATCTTTCAGTAATCACCAAGCGCCTTCGGACGCAAGTGCATGGTGATGTCAGTGATGCGCAGATTAAAATTGCAGAGTATTCAACGGACGCCTCAAATTATCGCGTTCCACCTGCGTTGGTCGTCTTACCCAAAGACTCCACAGATATTCTTTCAGTACTTTCAATTGCCAAAGAATCTAATATTCCAGTAACACTGCGTGGTGGCGGAACTTCAATCGCTGGTAATTCAATTGGTACTGGCATTGTGATTGATACTTCTGTATACATGAACAAAATCATTAATCTTGATCCCGTTTCGCGCACTGCAATCGTGCAGCCTGGGGTAATTCTCTCCTCATTGCAAAAACTAGCCGCGCCACACGGTTTACGTTTTGGCCCAGACCCTTCTACTCAAAGTCGGGCCACAATGGGTGGGTTGATTGGCAACAACTCATGTGGTCCACATGCACTCTCCTTTGGAAAAACTGCAGAGAATGTGATCTCTTTAGATGTTATTGATGGTCGCCTTCGCAGATTTAGCGCGCAAAAAAATATTGATTCAATCCCAGGGCTCGCACAATTAGTAAGTTCAAACCTGGCAACGCTACGCACAGAATTTGGAAAATTTGGGCGTCAGGTAAGTGGTTACTCACTTGAGCATCTTTTGCCTGAAAATGGAGGCGATCTGGCTCGTGCGTTAACGGGCACTGAGGGAACTCTGGTAACGGTTTTAGAAGCTGAAGTAAGACTTGTAGAGCAAAGCCCAGCACCTGCTCTCGTTGTTTTGGGTTATCCAGACATGCCTTCTGCTGGTGATGATGTTCCAAATCTCTTGCGCTTTAAACCACTTGCAATGGAAGGCTTAGATATTCGCCTGATAGATGTTGCACGTGAACACTGGAAAGGAAAAGGTTTCCCAGAATTACCATCCGGCAAAGGCTGGTTAATGATTGAAGTAAGCGGCCATGATTCAGAAGATGCAGTAGCGCGTGCAAATGAATTAGCTGCCGCTGCACAGACAAATGACATTATGGTCCTACCCGCAGGACCGCAAGCTCGTACGTTGTGGCAACTTCGCGCAGATGGCTCTGGTTATGCCGGCAGAACTGCCAGCGGCAAACAAGCTTGGCCTGGTTGGGAAGATGCGGCAGTTCCTCCTGAGAATCTAGGAACGTACATGCGCGAACTAGAAAAATTAATGGCTGCAAGTAATTTACAAGGCGTACCTTTCGGCCACTTTGGTGATGGCTGTATTCACGTGCGCATAGATTTTCCACTAGAACGTGAAAGTTCAACATTTAGATCATTTATCGAAGATGCAACAGATTTAGTTTTAAAGTTGGGCGGCTCCCCCTCTGGTGAACATGGTGATGGACGTGCCCGAAGCGAGATGCTCACTCGCATGTACTCACCCACTGCAATCTCCTTATTTGCTGGAATCAAAGAGATCTTTGACCCACAAAACTTTCTCAATCCCGGCGTAATTGTGAAACCAAGGCGTATCGATGATGACTTACGTAGACCTAAAGCAGTATCAATAGCAAATGGTGGCGGCTTTGCGTTTGCCGACGATGACAATGATTTCACCAAAGCAATTCACCGATGTGTCGGCATCGGAAAATGCCGTGCAGATAACACGTCAACTGGTGGCTTCATGTGTCCTTCATATTTGGCCACCAAAAATGAATCTCACGTGACGCGTGGCCGTGCACGCGTACTTCAAGAAATTACACAAAATACGGGCAAAAGCACGGATTGGTCATCGCCAATTGTTAAAGAGTCCCTTGATCTGTGTCTGAGCTGTAAAGCGTGTGCCAGTGACTGCCCCGCCGAAGTAGATATGGCTAAATACAAATCTGAGGTTCTATATCAACAGTACAAAGGAAAACTACGACCACGTAGTCATTATATTCTTGGGCAACTTCCACGATGGGCAGCTTTAGCGCGAATCTCACCTAAAGCAGTAAATGCGCTTTCCCAATCAAAGTTAGGAAGCAAAATTGTTCTAAAAGTTGGCGGAATGGATGCACGACGTTCGCTGCCTCGCTTTGCAGAACAACCTTTCTTTGCTTCTAAAAAAACGACCCAAAGTTCAAAGCCACAAATCCTTCTATGGGTTGATTCTTTTACCCAATCCTTTACTCCAACCGGGGCATATGCAGCCAAAGCGCTCTTGGAGAAAATTGGATATGACGTTGTAATCCCCGAACAATCAGCATGTTGCGGATTAACCTGGATCAGTACTGGCCAACTAGATGGGGCTAAGAGCCGCTTAAATAAACTACTTGATGTTTTTGAACCTTATTTAGATAAAGGAATGGAAATTGTTGGTCTAGAGCCTTCGTGTTTAGCCGTTTTAAGATCAGACTTACTTGATTTGTTGCCAGAAGATTCACGGTCACAACAAGTTGCACAATCAACATTCACTATTGCCGAGATCATCAATAAAGCTGCGTTGAATCCTAAACTCATGTGGAGAGCACCAGATTTGAGCCACATGACCTTAGTTGTGCAACCACATTGTCATCAGCATGCAGTCATGGGATTTCGTGATGACCAAGAAGTTTTACAAAGTACGGGAATAGCTTTTACCCAACTTGCTGGATGTTGTGGTTTAGCCGGTAACTTTGGTATGGAAGATGGTCATTACGATTTATCAGTTGCTGTAGCAGAAAATGCTTTGCTTCCAGCCCTTCGAGCAAAAGATGCGACCACGGTATTTCTAGCTGATGGATTTTCTTGTCGAACTCAAGCAGATCAACTAGCAGGGGTTGCAGGAGTTACACTTTCAGAGCTCCTACTATCTAGCTCAACTACTTCATGAAAACCATTGTTTTAGATGATGATCCAACAGGTACTCAATGTGCCAGCAACGTTGCCGTTTTACTGGATTGGGATACTCAATCAATAGTTAAGGCCCTTTCTCAAGCAGACAGTGTCTATATCCAAACTAACTCCAGAGCACTAAGTGAAGCCGATGCAGTAGCCCTTGCAACACGAATTAAGTCTGAAGGAGATCAAGCTAGCCAGCTTTTGAACGAACCGATCGAATATGTTCTACGTGGTGACTCCACAATGCGCGGTCATATATTTTCTGAGACTTCCGTTTTCCTCAAGCCAAACTCATCCATACTTTTTCTGCCGGCTTATCCAGAAGTGGGTCGTACAACAATTGATGGTGTTCATTACGTACTGATCGAAGGTGTTAATACTCCTGCTCATAAAACCGAGTTTGCGAATGACCCGGTTTTTTCTTTCACATCAGGAACAATGGCTGATTTCGTTACAGAAAAATCAGACCGAACCGCTGTTCCAATCGCACTTGATTTAGTCAGGCTAGGAGCCAATTCATTAGCTCAAATCTTTAGGGATGTTCCCGCAGGATCAGTTATTGTCCCCGATGCACAAACAGATGCAGATATTGAAATTATTGCTGACGCAGTTAAGTTACTAAGAAATGATGCTGCGCCACTAGTTGTTCGAAGCGCTGCCCCACTTGCTGCCTTATTAGCCGGAGTTCGCAGTACATCATTGCTACACGGTCCGCTCATGGGCACATCACCTTTCTCAGTGCTTCTTGTTGCTGGTTCTCACACTGCGGGTGCAACTAGCCAACTTGCAGATATCCAAGCGCGTTGGGGACAACCTGTCGTGATAGATACCGAACGTGCGATGCAGGATCCGCAAGCAGCAGCACAAGAAGCTATCGCTGAAGTTAAAGCACAAATCTCGAATTCGTCTTTTGGTTTTGTAACTTCGCAACGCAATCGACGCCAAGAAGACAACACTTTGCATCATGGTGAAATGGTTATGAAAGCGATCATCGCAACAGTTCAAGGGGTTGCAGCATTAGTTGATGTTGTCGTTGCAAAAGGTGGAATTACATCCGCTGAAGTTGCCCGGGCTGGAATTGGCGCAAAAGAGGCCTGGGTACTTGGTCAAATACTTCCAGGTATTTCTGCATGGAAACTTAAAAATGCTAGTGGCCGGGAATATTTATATATTGTTGTACCAGGCAATGTGGGAAATCATGACACCTTGATTAAAACATTAGAAATTGTAGGTATGAACTAACGGGCAACAACTGGATTTGTCAGAATTCCTATTCCTTCAATCTCAAGTTCGACTTTATCTCCTACGTGAACTGCATACATCGATGTTGGTGAGCCGCCAAGAACAATATCCCCAGCAGCAAGTGTCGTGTATTTTGTAATGTGTACTAGCTGGGCTGCAACTCCGCGTGCTAATTGGTTTGTTGAAGTCTCAATTACCTGCTTGCCATTGACCCTGACAAAGAGTGTGCAGTTATCAAAGTTAGCAAGATCAGTTTCAATCCAAGGCCCTAAGGGAGTAAATCCATCACCATTTTTTGACTGTAGGAGTAGATGATCATGAGGGGTTTGCTCAGGAAGAGTGACGTCATTACCGATAGTGAAACCTAAAACATGGTCTAAGGCATTTTCAAGAGTTAGATTGCGTGCAGTTTTAGATATGACTGCAGTAAGTTCACATTCGACATCCATTTGCCCGAGTGAATCATCTTTATAGATCGGATCATTAGGTCCAGCTAACGTGCGAGTTGATTTTTGAAATGCCTGGGCTGGATTGTCGATTTGATCCGGTGTCCCGTTATGAGCCATTCCAAGAATGACGCCAGGAGTTACGGGTGCAAGAAAAGTGAAATCAGCTTCTGCAAAAGTCGATCCTGTGTAAACAAGAGGCTTAGCAAAAATATCTTTAACTTCCTGCCAAGAACCATCTTTAAATGCAACGTGGTGAACACCATTGCCTGACTTAATGCGAGCTAGCTTCATTTTTACCCGATTCTTTTAGTAGTGCTTGGCTGCATCCTGCGTCGAAGTTTTAATGTGGTACAAACTTGTATTAGCGGCAATAAATAGATCAGTACCGTCATCGCCACCAAAGGCCAGATTTCCAACTTTTTCAGGTGTTGGAATAGTCCCGATATGGACGCCTGCAGGTGTAAATATCTGTACTCCGATCTCACTTGAGCACCAGAGGTTTCCTTCTTTATCTACACGGAAGCCATCGATTACACCCTCTTTAATATCAATCAGAGTCCGACCATTTTTTGCTCGCCCATCCTGCATGTCATAAGCGCGGATGTGGTGATTTCCTGTTGCCTTAAACAGCACTGACGTATCTGCAACATAAAGAATTGATTCATCAGGTGAAAATGCCAAGCCATTGGGTTCTTCGACATCGGTTACAACAGGTCGAAGTTTTTGTGTCTTTGGATCAAAGGCAAAAACAAAACAATCTTCATATTCCTTAACGCCTGGGTGGCCTTCGATTTCAACGATAATTCCATATGGAGGATCGGTAAACCAAATAATTCCGTCACGTGAGACCACTATGTCATTAGGTGAGTTAAAGCGAACTCCATCATATTTACCTATGACAGTTGTAACTACACCATCAATATCTCGTTCAATATGTCGAAGTCCATGAGAGCACTGAAGGACAGTTCCATCTAGATCAAGTGTTCGCCCATTCGTGAATTCGACATCAGATTTATATGTTTTAGTTTCGCGGGTCTCTGGAAAATACTCAAGAATTCGGTTGTTGGGGATATCGCTCCATCGTAGAGATTTACGTGAAGGAATCCAGCAAGGGCCTTCAGACCAAATGGCTCCAGTAAAAACCTTATCGAGATCAGTTCCATGTGGAAGTAAATCTGAAAGACTGCTCATTCGTTACCCTTTCGTTACCTAAAACCCTGATCTTGTATCTTAAAAATCGAAGTAGTGTTTAACACATTGATGACTGTTGCCTGTGGTCGTCATGCAAAGTAAACTTTACTTGAGCTAGTGCAACTGGCGCAACACAAAGGAGAGCATAGATGGCAAGTTCTGTCGAAACACCAGATTTTGCAAAGAACATTAAATTTTTAGGTCACACACTTCAGGGTGATCGTGCCGATGGAATGCAATTAATGGTGCATAAGGGTTATGCATATGTTTCACACATGTTCTCAAATGGATTTACGGTTATTGACGTACGAGATCCTCGTAAACCAATTCCGGGTAAGTACTATCCAGCGGCACCTGGAACGTGGAATATTCATATGCAGGTAGGCGATGACATGCTCTTGGTCATTAGCGCAGCTAATCTTTTTGCAGCCATTCCTAACGAAGCTGACTACTACGGTCAATCATTTGGCGAAATCTTCATGAAGCGTCCAAAAGATTACGAAGCAGGAATGCGTGTTTATGATTTAAAGGATCCTGCGAATCCCCGTGAAATTGGTTTCATGGAAGTAGATGGCGTTGGTCTTCACCGTATTTGGTACACCGGTGGTCGCTGGGCTTATGCATCAGCATTGCTTACAGGTTTTACCGATTACATGTTTATTACAATCGATATGCAAGATCCAGCCAAGCCAAAGCTTGTCGGTAAATGGTGGATTCCAGGACAAAATATTGCCGCTGGCGAAAAGCCTTCATGGGATCCACTGAAGTGGCGATACGGTCATCACCATTCAGTTATCTCTGGCGATACCGCATACGGCGCATGGCGCGATGGTTCGCTCGTAATTCTTGATGTTAAAGACCGAGCTAATCCTGAATTAATTGTTCATAAGCAATGGTCTCCACCATTTGAAGGTGGAACACATAGCCCACTTCCTATTCCAAATCGAAACCTATTGCTGGTTGGCGATGAAGGAACTATGGATGATTGCCAAGATGGAATCAAACGTATTTGGGTATTTGATATTAGAGATCCAAAGAACCCAATCTCAATTTCTACTTTCCCAATTCCGGATGAGGCAGATTATCCAAAGAAGGGTGGCCACTTTGGTCTCCACAACTTCCACGAGAATCGACCTGGCTCTTTCGTAAGCGATGAAATTTTCTTTGCTACTTATCAAAATGCCGGCATTCGAGTCTTTGATATTAAGAATGAATTCAGTCCTCAAGAAGTCGGGTACTGGGTTCCACCAACACCTGAAAAGATGTGGGACAAGCGTCCAAATCGTCCACAGGTTGTACAGAGCGCTGACTGCTTTGTAGATGCAAACGGAATCATTTATATGACGGACTACAACACTGGGTTATACATTCTTCAATACGAAGGCTAATTCCCCTAGTTCTAATAAGTAAGGCCCCTACTGATAATTTGGTGGGGGCCTTACTTGTAGGCAAAAACTCTGTGTAAGTGGTTTACTGGTTCCCATAATGAAAAGCATTCGCGAATATAGATACTCAAAAGGCTGGATCGTATTACTGGCCACCGCAGTTGGTCTGAGCTATGGCGGATATACATACATTAATCGTGCAGTTACATCTCAGGTTTATGTGACAAACTGCGGAATGCAGGATTACAAACCCACAACAATTATTAAGTTCTGCGCCGATGCTGGCGTTGGAGTTGGTGCAATTGAGTGGAGTTCATGGAGCGCCGAGGGTGCAACGGGTGAGGGTAAATATGAGATCAATGACTGCATCCCAACATGTGTTGCAGGAAAGCTACATTCTGCAGATGTGACAGTGGTTTTGAGTAAATCAAAAACGATAGCGGGCAAACCAACCCTGACTCACATTGTTGTAAAGACCAAAGATGGCAAGAACTTGCCGCTTAGCGATTCTCCTACTGATGCCTGGCCCATGGAGCTTGCAGGTTAATTAGCGCGGCGAAGTAAGCAAAAGAGTTGCCGCAAGGAACAAGATTCCCAGTGCAGAAAATGCTGTCAGACCTCTGCGAACTTTTGGCCGGGCCAGTACCGTCGTAGCTCTTCCAATAATTGAGATTAAAAATGCGTACCAGGAAGCCGAAGTAAGGGCTTGCACAATTGAGAGCAAGAAGATTCCCCAGCCCAAGTTGAAATCTTTAGGAACAAACTGAGGTATAAATGCCACAGCAAATACTGCAGCTTTTACATTTGTCAGATTGGTCAATAATCCCAATCTGAACGCTGGGCCTAAACCAATTTTGGCAGTACCTTCATAATCAAATTTTCCAAATTCATGGCGCAAAGACCATAAAGTTTGAATTGCAAGGAAAGTTAGAAAAGCAACACCTGCGTATTTGAGTGCGGTATATGCAGTTTGAGAACGTGCAAAGACTTGAGATAAACCAATTGCAGATGCTGCTCCCCAGAAAATGAGTGCCGTGCTTGTGCCAATCAATGTTGTGTATGCAGTTTTGCTCCCACCAATTATTGATTGGCGCAAAATCATTGCGACGGTTTGTCCAGGCACGATTGCAAGTAGAAGAGCGGTCAGCACAAAGGCTGGAAGGACGTGCACAAAATTAACCATACGTAGCCCCGACGGGATTCGAACCCGCGTAGCTGGCTTGAGAAGCCAGAGTCCTAGGCCGCTAGACGACGGGGCCCTAGTGTTTCCTTTTAGAAATTAATGCCAAACATCTTTCGCTGGGGTACCAGGACTCGAACCTAGACTTACTGAACCAGAATCAGCAGGGCTGCCAATTACCCCATACCCCAAAAAACAGCAGGTGCAAAGAATACCAAAGGATTTAGAGATCTAACCCCGCGCGGATTCGGGCTAATGAAGCCTGCTTACCAAGTAGTTCCATGGATTCAAATAATGGTGGAGAAATTGTGCTGCCAGTTGTTGCAATACGAACTGCACCGAATGCAATTCGTGGTTTTAATCCCATATCTTCAATAAGCGATGATCGCAATGCAGCTTCGATACTGTCATGGGTCCATGTTGTTAGCGGTTCTAACTCTTGGATAGAGCGCTTCAACACTGCCTTGGAGGCATCGTCAGTAATCTTTGCAACGCTATCTGCTTCGACTGCAAACTCTTTGACAAATAAGAACTTAAGCATTGCAGGTACTTCACTTAACATAATGATGCGCTCTTGAATCAGCGGCAGAGCCAGCTTAACAAGAGCGATTTCATCTGCAGTACCAGTAATTACTCCTGCTTTGGTAAGAAACGGCAGTGACCAATCTAGAAATTCATCGATGGTTAATGCACGAATCTTGTCCCCATTAATGGCTTCAAGTTTTTTCATATCAAAGCGTGCAGGTGAAGAGTGAACTTTCTCAACAGTGAAGAGTTCAGTGAGCTCCTTCATCGTGACATTTTCACGATCATCTCCGGGTGACCAACCAAGAAGAGCTAGGTAGTTACAGATAGCTTCTGGCAAAAATCCCTTATCTCGATACCAAGCAATAGAAACCTCACCATTGCGCTTTGAAAGTTTGGCGTTGTCCTGTCCCATAACAAATGGCAAGTGAGCAAAGACTGGATAATCCTGGATCGCTAAGCCCATCGCCTGATACACACGGATTTGGCGAGGTGTTGAAGACAGTAGATCTTCGCCACGCAATACGTGGGTGACCTTCATTAAAACATCGTCAACGGCTACTGCCAAGGTATACAACGGTGAGCCATCACCGCGGACCAGCACAAAGTCAGGAACAAATTTGTGATCAAAGGAAACATCCCCGCGAATTAAATCGTTAAAAGTTGTGCCTCCATCAGGCATGCGCATTCGCACTACAGGCAAGCGTCCTTCGCCCTTATAAACTGCAATCTGTTCAGTTGTTAAATCACGGCAATGACCGTTGTAACCCGGTGCAACATTTGCTGCACGTTGTGCTTCACGGACTGCTTCTAACTCTTCGGCTGAGCAGTAGCAATGGTAGGCATCTTTTTGATCTAAAAACTTTTGTGCCCATTCGGCATAAATTCCTAAACGTTGTGATTGCAAGTAAGGACCGTTATCGCCACCCACTTCTGGACCCTCATCCCAATTGAGTCCAAGCCACTTCAAAGTATCGATTGCAGCTTGAATGTATTCATCTGTAACGCGAGTTGTATCAGTGTCTTCGATACGAAAAAGGAAAGTTCCGCCGGTATGACGGGCATAGGCCCAATCAAAAAGTGCTGTGCGAATATTTCCCACATGCAGATCTCCGGTTGGAGATGGAGCGAAGCGGACTTTTACTTTTTTTCCTGCTGTTGTACTCAATTTTTTCTCACTTTGTTCGTTAGCTCACCTAATCCTTCAATAGCCATTGTGGCATCTCCCCCGGCAATCATTGGTCCGATTCCTGCTGGTGTTCCAGTCAAGATGATATCTCCTGGAAGTAAAGTCATGACGCTTGAGACAAAGTTAATAATCTGTGGAACTTTAAACATCATGTCGCTTAATTGAGCCGACTGCTTAACTTCTCCATTGACAGTTGCAGTAATTTTTTGAGTTCCGGGAACAAAGTCAGTATCGATCCATGGACCAATTGGGCAGAACGTGTCAAAACTCTTTCCGCGAGTCCACTGCCCATCCTTTTTCTGCAAATCACGGGCAGTTACATCGTTAGCAATTGTGTAACCAAAGATCACATCATTGACACGATCTATAGGAACATCTTTACAAAGACGGCCAATGACAATTGCTAGCTCAGCTTCATGATCTACGCGCTCTGACATTTCAGGCCACACGATTGTGTCGTTAGGACCAATGACTGAAGTATTTGGCTTTAAAAAGATAATCGGTTCATCAGGTACAACTCCACCCATTTCAGCAGCATGATCTGCATAGTTTTTACCAATGCAGACAACCTTGGAACGTGGAATTACCGGAGCTAATAAGCGAACCTTCGAAAGTGCGATAGTGGCGGCAGTCTTTTGAATCCCCGAATAAATCGGATCACCCGTTATAACAGTAATTGTGGAATCGTCGTCAAGAACACCAAATAGTGGATCCACGCCTAAATCTGAATCAGGACCTGGAGAGAAACGGACGATACGCATTGGGCGATTCTATCGGTTACTCGTGGTCTTCAATCTCTTTCTCTAATCTCTCAATTAATACGCTACTAATTCTGCGACGACGGCCCAAAGGACGCTCTGATGTGACTGACCAGCCATGCAGTGAAACCGTTGATCCAGCAATTGGCACACGGCCCAGCTTTTGTGCCATCAAGCCACCGATTGTGTCTACATCTTCAAAATCAGATTCACTGATTTCGATCTTTAATTCATCGGCTAGGTCTTCAATATGAAGTGAAGACTTTGCACGGGCTTTATCGGGAGTCAGCCATACAAAATCATCATCGCCATCATCAAACTCATCCTCAATCTCGCCGACGATTTCTTCAATAATATCTTCGATAGTAATAATTCCTGCAGTCCCACCGTATTCGTCAACAACTACAGCTAAGTGGATCTGATTGCGCTGCATCTCTTTTAATAGCTCATCAGCCATTTTGATTTCGGGAACAAAAGTTGCAGGACGCATATGTTCTTCAATATTTTCACTTTGTTCTGCTTCATGATGATCCAGTGCGCGCCTTGCTAAATCCTTGACGTAAACAATGCCAATGATGTTGTCAGGACCTGTACCCACAACAGGAATGCGTGAATAGCCCGAACGTAGGGCAAGGGATAAACCTTGGCGAAGCGTCTTATCTTTTTCAATCCACACCATATCTGTACGAGGAACCATGAGTTCGCGCACCAAAGTATCGCCGAGTTCAAATACCGAGTGAATCATTTCGTGTTCATCTGATTCCACAAGTCCGCGCTCATGGGCTTGATCTACTAAGTCACGAAGTTCGGCTTCTGAAGTAAATGGCCCTGAACGAAAACCTTTACCTGGGGTAAGGGCATTTCCCACTGCAATCAGCAGTTTTGTCACTGGGCCCAGTGCAAAAGCCAAACCATAAGCCACAATGATTCCGTAACGTGCATATTTATGTGGCTGCTGTTTTCCTAAAGTGCGTGGACCAACACCAACAACAACGTAAGAAAGGACAACCATAATTGCAACAGTCAAAGCCATTGCTTGAGCTGAGGAGTAATTGCGTAGCAAGATAACGGCCAATAAAACTGTGGCAGTAAATTCACAGAGTTTGCGAACCAGAAGAATCACATTGAGATAGCGAGCCGGCTGCGCGCTGTATTTACGCAGGAGCAATCCCCCGCGCTTGCCCTCGAGCTCTTCTACAACAATACGAGAAATCGAAGTAAGAGCTGACTCAGATGCTGCAAGAAAACCGGCAAAAGCAAGCAGAGCGATGATGCTGATAATTGCTAACGGACTCATTGAGTTTGCTTCCACTTTTCTACGATTTGTTCTTGCAGGGAAAACATGATTTTTTCTTCGGAAGGCTCGGCATGGTCGTAACCAATAATATGTAACAGACCATGCGTTGCCAAAATGTAAATCTCATGTTCAGCTGAGTGCCCCGCAGTTGATGCTTGAGCCGCAGCAAAAGTAGGGCTAATCATGATGTCCCCAAGGGTTACAACTTCGCCTTCGGTTTCTGGCATGTCCATTGGGAAGGAAAGTACATCAGTGCTGCCTGGTTCATCCATCCATTTAATATGAAGTTCAGTCATGTACTGATCATCGATAAACCCAACATTCAAATCACAATCCGGATTGAGTTTGAGTTCTCCCATTGCAAAAGTAAGCAGTGAACTCACTTGCGTGCCTGGGATCAACTGTCCAGAAGTATTTGTTACTTCAATTGTCATCTATTTGCGAATCGGGCGAAGGGCTTGTTTAGCTTCATCAAATTTGTCATAGGCTTTAACTATGTCGCCGATTAGGCGATGACGAACAACATCTTCAGCGGTTAATTCAAGGAAGGCAATATCGTCAATATCTTTTAAGATATCGCGCACAACACGTAGTCCAGAGTGCTGACCATTAGGAAGATCAATTTGAGTCACATCGCCTGTAATAACCATCTTTGAGGCAAAGCCCAGACGAGTTAAAAACATCTTCATTTGCTCGGGTGTTGTATTTTGCGCTTCATCCAAAATAATGAAGGCATCATTGAGCGTACGTCCACGCATATAAGCAAGAGGTGCAACCTCAATAATTCCGCTCTGCATCATGCGAGGAATTGTTTCGATATCAATCATGTCATGCAGCGCATCAAATAATGGTCGCAGATATGGATCAATCTTTTCATTCAAAGTTCCTGGCAAGAAACCTAAATGCTCGCCAGCTTCAACTGCTGGGCGAGTCAAAATAATTCGGTTTACTTTCTTGGCTTGCAAGGCAGATACAGCCTTAGCCATTGCTAAATAAGTCTTACCTGTTCCGGCAGGACCAATTCCAAAAGTAATAGTGTGATCTTCAATCGCATCGACATAACGCTTTTGATTTGCAGTCTTCGGTCTAATAGAGCGTCCACGGTTACTGATGATATTGAGCGATAAAACTTCAGCTGGATGATCAACAGGCTTACTTTCAAGCATGGCAATCGAGCGAGCAACAGCATCAACGGTGAGTGTGTTTCCTGAACGGATTACAACCATGAGTTCGCCAAAAAGATTTTCTAATGCGATGCAATCAACATGTGGTCCGCGCAATGTAATTTCATTTCCGCGGACAGTGATATTTACTGAAGGAAAAGCCGCTTCAACAGCGCGAAGGTTGTCATCGTGTGGTCCGATCAGTGCAACCATAGGAATAGCGGTTGGGACCGTGATGAGGGTGCGTTCCATTACTGCTAAATCTATCTTTAACCTGGGGGCCAAGCCAGCCCACGCCCACCAAGTAAATGTAGGTGAGCGTGAAAAACTGACTGTCCAGCCTCTGTGCCAGTGTTAAAGACGGTGCGATAACCCGTTAAGCCCTGCATCGCAGCAATTTCACCTGCAGCGATAAAGAGATCGGCCGTTAACGTTGGAGAAATCTTTGCCAGACCTGCCGCATTTTCGACGTGCAAAGTTGGCACGATTAAAACATGTGTGGGTGCCTGTGGATCAATGTCGTTGAAGGCCACAACATTTTCATTACGCACAACTATCTGGGCAGGAATATCGCCAGTAATGATTTTACAAAACAAGCAATTAGCATCTAGCGCCATTTAATTACCATACCTTGAGGAGCGCCGAGACTGCGGCAACTGCTGCAATTCCTGCATGTGCCGAGCGCAAAATTGGACGGCCCATCAGTGCAACTTTGGCACCTGCTTCGACAAACTGATCAAGCTCTGTGGATGTAATTCCACCCTCAGGTCCGATAATGATGAGCAGATTAGCCACATTGTGCGAAGAGATTGCGTCACTCAACTTAGTGGTTGAACTCTCGTGGAAAACAACAGCTAAGTCACTCACACGAATTGCCTCACAGACTTGCTCAGTTGTTGCAATCTCAGTCACTACTGGAATTCGTAATCGCCGAGATTGCTTACTGGCCTCACGTGCTGTGACTGAGAATTTCTCGGAAAGTTTTCCGATGCTACGTGATGCTTGCCACGGGACAATGCGATCCACACCAACTTCGGTTAATAGCTCAATGGCCTCTTTTGCACGGTCACTTTTAGGTAAGGCCTGAACAACGGTGATTGTCGTCGGAAGTGCTTCTTGAAATCCAGCAGCAACTACTTCTACTTCTATGGATTTCTTCTTTACTGCAAAAGCTTTTACCTGGCTCCAGCCACCTTGCCCATCGCTGAGCATAAAAATCTCACCCGCTTTGATGCGCAGGACGCGAACTGCATGGTTAGCGTCTTCATTATCAAATTCATAAATCTGACCAATTTTCGTTGGGAGGTCATCGACAAAAAATAGAGTCAACATTATTTAGTGAACGCACCTTTAATCTTTGAGAAGATTCCACCATCAGGGTTCTTCACGTGTGCATCTCCCGATTTTTCACCACGTAGGTCAGCGAACTTCTTTAGCAGTTCTTCTTCTTCACGGTTGAGCTTGGTTGGGGTCTGAACTTCAATATGAACAACTAGGTCTCCACGGCCACCATGTCGAAGACGCGTCATTCCTTTGCCCTTGATTGCAATTGGAGTTCCGCTCTGTGTGCCTGCTTTTACGTGAACTTCGACAGGTCCATCAAGTGATTCAACAACCACGGTTGTTCCGATAGCTGCTGCACTCATAGAAACTGCAAGTGACATATGCAAAGTATCGCCTTCACGAATTAAATAGTCATGATCAGTTTCAACGATTTCAACATATAAATCACCAGCTGGTCCCCCGCCATGGCCCACTTCTCCGCGGCCAGATAGTTGAATTCGATTACCAGTTTCAACACCTGCTGGAATTTTAACTTGAATATTTTGACGTGATCTAACGCGACCTTCGCCGGCACACTCACGACAAGGGTTTTGAATAATGCTTCCATAACCACCACATCCATTACATGGTCGTGATGTCATGACTTGGCCAATAACTGAGCGCACTACTTGTTGGACTTCACCACGTCCCTTACACACCGCACACGTTGTTGGTTGGCCACCATCAATACAACCGCTGCCCGTGCACTTAGGACACACAACCGCGCTTTCTACAGTTATCTCGCGTTCAGTTCCAAAGCAGGCTTCGTGTAAATCAACTTGTACGCGAATGAGTGAATCTTGACCAGCACGCATGCGTGGACGTGGTCCACGTGAACCGCCACCACCGAAGAATGCATCCATGATGTCGCTAAAGCCACCACCAAAACCGCCGCCACCAAATGGACTTCCACCCATGTCATACGACTGACGCTTTTGTGAATCACTAAGTACTTCATAGGCGGCAGTAATTTCTTTAAATTTATCTTGTACCTCAGGGTCCGGATTTACATCAGGATGTAATTCGCGCGCTAGTTTGCGATAGGCCTTCTTGATTTCATCTGCAGATGCATCACGAGCAACGCCTAGCGTTTGGTAATGATCGCTCAACTTATGCGCCTTCATTAATGAAGCGGCCGACATAACGTGCAACTGCAGAAACTGCGGCAATTGAACCTGCGTAATCCATACGTGTTGGCCCTAAGACGGCAACGGCTCCATGTTGGGCCGACTCCACACCATAACCAACTGTGACCAATGATGTTGACTGCAAATTTGTTTCGTTCTGCTCAGCGCCTATTCGAACGTGCACCGTTGAACGCGCCTCATCAAGCAAACGCAAAATAACAACTTGTTCTTCAAGTGCTTCAAGAATAGGTGAAAGAGTAAGACCTAAATCTTCACCAGATCGAGCTAAGTTTGCGGTTCCAGAGATTGCCATCTTCTCTCGGCCTTCTCCAATGATTGGGAATGTAACAACAGCAACTTGTTTTGTAATATCTGCTAATAACTTGGCAGATCTTTTCAATAACTCTTCCAGATCATTCGAGCCCTGAAGAAATGTTTCAATCGCTCTGCGCTCGGCGGCAGATAAAGTCTTAACCGTTGCTAACTTATCAACAAAGACTCGATATCCGAGATCCGTTGGAATACGGCCAGCACTTGTGTGAGGTTGAGTAATCAAGCCCTCTTCTTCGAGCACAACCATTTCATTTCGGATTGTGGCTGGTGAAATTCCGAGTCCGTGGTGATCGGCGATTGACTTTGAGCCAACAGGTTCCTGCGTCGAAACGTACTCATCGACAATTGCGCGAAGGATTTCAAGGCGGCGTGATGACATAGTGGGTCTAGGTTACTAGAAAGTTATTTCTCGCACGATTCGATCTGCAATCAAGCGTCCCACTGGAGTCAGCAAGACGCGATTATCACGCAGTTCGATATATCCATTTTCACGGTACGTGCCAAGAAGCTCTAATTGATGGGGCTCCAGCAATGAAATCTGTAATCCATCGCGCATACGGATTCCAAGCATTATTGCTTCGCGCGCCATCTCTTGCTCATTCAAAGATTCACTTTCGTGAATTGGGGACTGAGAATTGAATAGCTTTTCTTTATACGCGGTTGGATGTTTAACATTCCAAAAACGTTTTCCATCAATATGTGAATGCGCTCCTGGCCCAAGTCCCCACCAGTCTTTGTTTTCCCAGTAAGCAATATTGTGGCGACATTCATGTCCGGGTTTAGACCAATTCGATAGTTCATACCAACTTAATCCTCTTGCTTCACACATTTCATCAATCAATAAATACATATCGGCCATCAAATCATCATCAGGCATTGTTAAATCACCACGCTTTATTTGTGCCGCCAATTTTGTTCCAGTCTCGACAATAAGGGCGTAGGCACTTAAGTGATCGATATCCAAATCTAAAGCTGCTTGCACGCTCTCACGCCAATCATCTAAAGATTCTCCTGGTGTTCCATAAATTAAATCAACGCTGATACTTTTAAATCCTGCAGCACGGGCCATATCAACTGCGCGCTTCACATTGTCTGGATTATGTGTGCGATCAAGCACGGCCAAAACATGCGGTTTTGCTGATTGCATTCCAAATGAAATGCGGTTAAACCCCACCTCTAAATAGCGCTCTAGCTTCTCTTTCGTCACTGAATCAGGGTTGGCCTCAAGAGTTATTTCACAATCATCTGCTAAGCCGTTGCGCTTATTTATTGCATCAATCACTCGGCCTAAATCATCAGCTGGCAAAAGTGAAGGTGTTCCTCCCCCAAAAAATATTGTTGGAACTGGTTCAGTTGGCGCAGCTTCCAACTCTTTTAAAACTGCATCAATGTAGTCATTACTAACTATTTCTAAAGTAGCGCCATCTTGTAGTTCTGATGGCGTATAGGTATTGAAGTCACAATACCCACATCGCTTAATGCAATATGGAATGTGGACATAAAACGAAAGAGTCATTGCAGGTATTGTCTCCTAATCAGAAAGTAAACAATACCTACAATTAGATGCCCATGCACCAAGAACGCTTATTTTATAGATACCCTGCCAGATAGAACTATTTCTTAGTACAGGACACATCAAATGTGGATATTGCCTCAACTATTTCTTTAGTAGTAGAGGTCAATCCATCTTCCCCATATTTGATGATTGTGCCTTCATTTAGGGTATTGCCTTCATAAGTCTCTTCAATCAGTACCCCACCATTTGCATCAATTGCTTTCACTGTGCAGTTGACTTTAGTCATAGGGTCTAACTCAGTGATTCTAAAAGTGGCTCCCCAGTAATAATCATTGTTCTCTTCATCAAAACCACTCATGTCTTTAATGTCAGAGATAGCCAATGTCGCAGGTGCTTCTGGCTCACTTGAACCTGGGAACTGACCAATGATTGCAAGGAGAACAAGGACCATTGGAATGATGTAACGATGCTTTTGGAACCAAGGCTTTGATGAAGTGGTGTCTGTAGTCATAGAACAAGATTAGACCCAAATTCTCTTTTGTAAAAGGTATGCGTGTCCAAGCCTAATCTTGACCGTCAATTCCCATGAGATGCTAAATTTTACATACATGAAGTTGTAGGTACTACCTTAAGAGTTAAGGAAGTACACACAACGAGGAAAACTTAATAGTGTGTGTTTTGTTTCAATTTACTGTGAAAAATTTATTTCTATTTAAGTCACAATAACCACACCGCTTTATGCAGTACGGAATATGGACATAAAAGGAAAGCGTCATTGTCCTGCTTTGCGAGCAGCCTTAACCTTTTCGATATCGGCATCAGTTGCAAGGGCAGCTACGAAGGCTTCTTGTGGAACTTCAACGCGTCCCACCATCTTCATGCGCTTCTTACCCTCTTTTTGCTTTTCCAAAAGTTTACGTTTACGAGAGATATCGCCACCATAACACTTAGCTAGAACATCTTTACGGATCGCGCGAATAGATTCGCGAGCAATAATGCGAGAACCGATTGCGGCTTGAATAGGAACTTCGAACTGCTGGCGAGGGATTA
>CAEZZN010000013.1_pt1 | contig 32381 bp, 30 predicted proteins | sample 7266561 | NCBI WGS metagenome assembly CAEZZN01 (sample SAMEA6813961, study PRJEB35770) | freshwater metagenome | biome: Freshwater; feature: Freshwater reservoir; material: water | place: Czech Republic | collected 2016-08-15 | depth 30m m
ATCACGTACAACTTTCCTTAACCAGCTACAAAAGGGTCAAGTACGTACAGGAGTTGTTTCATCAATCGTTAACTTCGGTGCATTCGTTGACCTTGGTGGCGTAGACGGACTTGTTCACGTCTCAGAGCTTTCTTGGAAGCACATTGATCACCCAGGTGAAGTTGTTGAAGTTGGCGACGAAGTAACTGTTGAAGTTCTTGAAGTTGATTTCGAGCGTGAGCGCGTTTCACTTTCACTTAAGGCCACACAAGAAGATCCATGGCAAGCATTTGCCCGCACTCACACAATCAATCAAGTTGTTCCAGGTGTTGTTACAAAGCTTGTTCCATTCGGAGCTTTCATTCGTGTACACGAAGGCATCGAAGGCCTAGTTCATATTTCAGAGTTGGCTGAACGCCATGTTGAAATTCCAGAACAGGTTGTTCAAGTTGATGATGAGCTCTTTGTAAAGATAATCGACATTGACCTAGAGCGTCGTCGTATCTCACTTTCATTAAAGCAAGCCAATGAAGGACATGAAATTGAGATCGAAGCATTTGATCCAACTCAATACGGAATGGCTGCTCGTTATGATGCTGCTGGAAACTTCATTTATCCAGAAGGTTTCGATTCTGATTCTCAAGAGTGGAAGCCAGGATATGAAACTCAGCGCGAAGAGTGGGAAAAGCAGTACGCCCAAGCTCAAGAGCGTTTCATGGCACATAAGAAGCAAAAGGCAGAAGCAAAAGCTGCCGATGCTGCTGCTACTCCAGCAGATGAAACTGCAGCTGAAGAAGTTCCAGCTGCTGAATAGGTAAGTTCGGTACTCCAAAAAGGAGTCCAGCGAAGACGCGAGAAAAGATTCTTAACCTCGCTTACTTCTACTGGGCTCCTTTTTATTTCTCCACAGTATCCTTGCGATATGCGCGTGATTGGTTTGACGGGTGGCATTGGCAGTGGAAAGTCTCTTGCTGCCGAATATTTTGCTGACCTAGGTGCTCTGGTAATTGATGCCGACCAGTTGGCTCGCGCGGCGATAGAACGCGGTTCTTCTGGCTTTGATGAAGTGGTTGCAACCTTCGGTGATTCAATTTTGAAAAACGGCGATATTGATCGGCGCGCACTGGGGGAGTTGATTTTTAAAGACCCTACTTTGAAAATCAAGCTTGAAAATATTGTTCATCCGTGGATTCGCAATCAGTTCGAAGAAGCCGTTGCTTCGCTAAAAGCTAATGAAACATTGGTTTATGAAATCCCACTGTTATTTGAAACAAAGGCTCAAGATCGCTTCGATATCGTAATCACCGTTGAAGCGTCGATGGAAAATCGGATTGCAAGGCTTCGAGCCAAGGGTCTGCATATCTCTGAGATTGAATCTCGTATCGCAGCCCAGGCAACGAGAGAACAACGCGAGTCGGTCGCTGATTTCTTAATCGAAAATGATGCAAGTGCTGATGAATTACTGCGTAAAGTTGAAAATATCTGGGAAGAACTCGCGGATAGGGATGTTAAAAAGTAGGCTTGCCGAATGCGCCCGATCTCTGAACTCCAACGAAGAGTCGAGCCCTTCCAAGTAATTAGTGATTATGTTCCAGCGGGTGATCAACCTGAAGCAATCGCCGAGATAGCTCGACGCCTTAATGCTGGCGAACAAGATGTCGTACTTCTCGGAGCAACTGGAACTGGAAAATCAGCGACAACTGCGTGGCTCATCGAAAAACTACAAAGACCTACGTTGGTCTTAGCTCCAAACAAAACGCTAGCCGCACAGTTAGCAAATGAATTTCGAGAGTTACTTCCAAATAATGCTGTTGAGTATTTTGTCTCTTATTACGACTATTACCAACCAGAAGCATATGTTCCACAGACCGATACTTTTATTGAAAAGGATTCGAGTGTTAACGATGAGGTGGAACGCCTGCGCCACTCTGCAACAAATTCTCTGTTAACTCGACGCGATGTAATTGTCGTAGCAACTGTGTCTTGTATTTATGGTCTTGGCACGCCTCAAGAGTACGTCGATCGAATGATCAAACTACGCGTAGGCGATGAAATTGAACGAAATGCACTGCTTCGCAAATTTGTTGAAATTCAATACAAGCGCAACGACGTGGCTTTCGAACGTGGCACATTCCGCGTCCGTGGAGACACCATTGAGATAATCCCGATGTATGAAGAGCTGGCGATTCGAATAGAGATGTTTGGTGACGAAATTGAAAAGATCACCACATTGCATCCTCTTACCGGTGAAATCATGCGCGATGAGACCGAGATGTACATCTTCCCGGCCACGCATTATGCGGCAGGGCCCGAAACAATGAAGCGCGCAATTGGCGACATACAAGATGAGTTGCAAGTTCAACTCAACCTCCTGGAAAAGCAAGGAAAATTGTTAGAGGCCCAACGCCTGCGAATGCGAACCACGTTTGATATCGAAATGATGGAGCAAATCGGATTCTGCAGTGGAATTGAAAACTACTCAAGGCACTTAGATGATCGAGCGGCTGGTTCTGCTCCTAATTGTTTACTTGATTATTTCCCGGAAGATTTCTTAGTTGTTATTGATGAGAGCCACGTGACAGTGCCACAGTTAGGTGCAATGTTTGAAGGCGATGCCTCACGAAAAAGAACGCTTGTGGAGCATGGGTTTAGATTGCCAAGTGCATTAGATAATCGACCTTTGAAGTTTCCTGAGTTCATAGAGCGAACTGGCCAAAAGCTTTATCTTTCTGCTACACCCGGTAAGTATGAGATGGCAAAGGTAGATGGCGATGTAGTTGAGCAAGTCATCCGCCCAACAGGACTAGTTGATCCACAGATTGTCATCAAGCCGATTAAAGGTCAGATTGATGACTTGCTCAATGAAATAACAATACGCGCAGAGAAGAATGAACGTGTTCTTGTTACTACTTTGACAAAAAAGATGAGCGAAGACTTGACTGACTATTTGCAAGAGAAAGGCGTTCGAGTCCGCTACTTACACTCGGAAGTTGATACGTTGCGCCGAGTGGAACTCTTAAGAGAACTGCGCACTGGAGAATACGATGTCCTCATCGGCATTAACTTGCTTCGTGAAGGCTTGGATTTGCCTGAAGTATCTTTAGTTGCAATTCTGGATGCTGACAAGGAAGGCTTCCTGCGTTCTGCAACATCACTGATTCAAACTATTGGTCGCGCTGCCCGAAATGTTTCCGGTGAGGTTCATATGTATGCCGACAACATCACAGCGTCAATGGAAAAAGCTATCGATGAAACAAACCGTCGTCGGGCCAAGCAGGTTGCCTACAATCTTGAACGAGGCGTCGATCCTCAGCCTTTGCGCAAGAAGATTGCCGATATCACCGACCTCATCAACCGTGAATCAGATGACACCGAAGAGTTGATGGCCTCAAATAAGAGAGCAAATCAGAAGAGCGCAACAACATCAGGGCTCTACGTTAAAGCTCTTGGGTCTTTGCCGCGCCAAGATTTAATGGCGTTGATAGGCTCGCTCACTGATCAGATGCGCGCGGCGGCGGGCGATCTTCAATTCGAAGTTGCTGCACGTTTACGCGATGAGATAAAGATTTTGAAGAAAGAACTACGTTCTATGGAAGAGGCTGGGGTTTAGTGACTATCGATAAACTGATTGTTCGTGGTGCCCGCGAACACAACCTCAAAAATGTTTCCATAGAACTTCCTCGCAACGCGTTAATCGTTTTCACAGGCTTGTCAGGTTCTGGAAAATCATCATTAGCTTTTGACACAATTTTTGCTGAAGGCCAACGCCGCTATGTTGAATCCTTATCAGCATATGCCCGTCAATTTTTAGGTCAAATGGATAAGCCGGATGTTGATTTCATCGAAGGATTATCACCAGCCGTTTCAATCGATCAGAAGTCAACTAACCGAAACCCGCGTTCTACTGTTGGAACAATAACTGAGGTTTACGATTACCTACGTCTGCTCTTTGCACGCGCAGGCCGCCCACACTGTCCCACTTGCGGCAAAGCAGTAACACGACAATCCCCACAACAAATTGTGGATCAAATTTTAACGATGCCAGCAACAACAAAGTTTCAAGTATTGGCACCTATTGTCCGTGCGCGAAAGGGAGAATTCGTCGATCTATTTGCAGATTTGATCACTCAAGGTTTTTCTCGTGCTCGAGTCGATGGCGAAGTAATACAGCTGACCGATGTCCCGAAGTTGAAAAAGCAGGAAAAACACACGATTGAAGTTGTAGTCGACCGATTAACTGCCAAGGCCGAATCAAAAACACGACTTACTGATTCGATTGAAACCGCCTTGCGCCTTGCCTCAGGAATAGTCCTTCTCGATTTCGTTGATGCAAAAGGCGCTGAGAAGGAGCGGACATATAGCGAACATTTGGCCTGCCATGACTGCAATCTTTCATTTGAAGAACTCGAGCCTCGATCATTCTCTTTCAACTCACCTTTTGGTGCTTGCCCTGAGTGTTCTGGTATCGGAACTAAGTTAGAAGTAGATAACGAGCTCATCATTCCTGATGATTCAATCTCAATTAATGACGGTGCAATTGCGCCATGGTCTGGGGGGCAGTCCTCTGATTACTTTTTGCGTTTGCTCGAGGCATTAGCTAAAGATGTGAGTTTTTCTCTTGATACTCCTTGGAAGAAGATTTCAGTCAAAGCACGTGATGCAATTATTAATGGTTATGAGTATGAAATTAAGATGAAGTACAAGGGGCGCTACGGAACAAAGAACTACACCACAGGATTTGAAGGTGTTGTTCCTTTCATTCATCGCCGCCATAGCGAAACTGACAGCGATTACAGCCGTGACAAGTACGAGGCTTATATGCGTGAGACTCCTTGCGATGTGTGTAAGGGTGCGCGCCTCAAGCCTGAAGTTCTTGCAGTAACTCTGGGCGATAAAAACATTAGTGAAATTACCGAGCTGTCGATTATGGATTGTGCCGAGTTTTTGAAGGCGATCAAACTCAATAAGCGTGAGGCTCAAATCGCTGAACGTGTTATGAAAGAAGTTCATGCGCGGCTTGGTTTTCTTCTTGATGTTGGTCTGGACTATTTATCACTTGCGCGTCCGGCAGGCACATTGTCGGGTGGAGAGGCACAACGTATTCGCCTTGCAACTCAGATCGGCAGTGGATTAGTTGGAGTGCTCTACGTTTTGGATGAACCAAGTATTGGTCTGCATCAACGCGATAACCGTCGCCTGATTGATACGTTAACTCGGCTCCGCAATTTAGGAAACACGCTCATTGTTGTAGAGCATGATGAGGAAACTATTCGTACTGCGGACTGGGTTGTAGATATTGGCCCAGGTGCAGGTGAACACGGTGGCGAAGTTGTAGTTTCTGGAAGCTATGAAGATTTGATTGCTTCGAAGGAATCAATTACTGGGGCTTATCTATCTGGTCGTAAATCAATTGCGATTCCTGCAAAACGTCGCCCAGTCGATCCGAAGCGTCAACTCGTAGTAAAAGGCGCAAAGGAGAACAACCTTCAAAATATTGATGTTGAAGTTCCCCTGGGTGTATTTGTTTCAGTTACAGGTGTGAGCGGATCGGGCAAGTCAACGTTAGTCAATGATATTTTGTATACAGTGCTTGCCAATAAACTCAACGGCGCGCGAATGGTTCCAGGTCGTCACAGAACCGTTTCTGGAATTGATTTGCTGGATAAAGTTGTTCACGTCGATCAATCACCAATCGGACGTACGCCGCGTTCTAACCCTGCAACCTACACGGGTGTATTCGACAAGGTACGTGCTCTCTTTGCAGAAACTTCAGAGGCCAAGATTCGCGGTTATCAGCAAGGGCGCTTCTCTTTCAACGTCAAGGGCGGACGCTGCGAAAACTGTTCAGGTGATGGCACAATCACAATTGAGATGAATTTCTTACCTGATGTATATGTTCCCTGCGAAGTGTGTCATGGTGCTCGCTATAACCGTGAAACGCTAGAAGTTCATTACAAGGGTAAGACCATCGCGGACGTTTTAGATATGCCAATCGAACACGCGGCTAATTTCTTTGAATCTGTTCCAGCGATTGCAAGGTATTTAAAGACACTCAATGATGTTGGACTTGGTTATGTTCGCTTAGGTCAATCAGCACCGACACTCTCAGGTGGTGAAGCGCAACGCGTCAAGCTTGCAACTGAATTGCAACGTCGTTCAACTGGTCGAACAATCTATGTATTAGATGAACCTACGACTGGTCTACATTTTGAGGATGTTAGTAAATTACTAGGAGTTCTCAATCGCTTGGTAGATACCGGTAATACGGTTGTCGTCATCGAACACAATCTCGATGTTATTAAATCCTCTGACTGGGTGATTGATATGGGACCTGAGGGTGGATTCCGTGGGGGATTAGTGGTCGCCGAGGGAACACCTGAAGATGTCGCGAAAGTGAAGGCAAGTTACACGGGGCAGTTCTTGGGTGAGATTTTGGCGAGTAATCGCAAAGTAGCGACTAAGAAGTAAGCGACATGGCAGATCCTCAAAGTTATCGGCCAACGGATATTCCGAAACTGCCTGGGGTCTATCGATTTTACGATTCGACGGACACGGTTATTTATGTCGGCAAGGCAATCAATCTAAAGAACCGGCTTAGCAACTATTTTCAAGGCAACTTAGCCGAAAAAACTTATCGCATGGTGCATCAAGCCGTTCGGGTTGACTGGACCATAGTTGATACTGAGGTCGAAGCACTTCAGTTAGAGTTTTCTTGGATTAAGCAATATGCACCGCAATACAACGTGCAGTTTAGAGACGACAAGTCGTACCCATATCTGGCAATAACAAATAAGGAAGAGTTCCCACGTGTCTTCATCACCCGCAAATCTAAACGTCCTGGGATTTCCTACTTTGGGCCATTTACGCACACCTGGGCTTTGAGAAGCACCTTTGATGTTGTTTTGAAAACCTTTCCAATTCGCTCCTGCACTACAAGTAACTTCGAGCGAGCTCGTCGAACAAAGCGACAATGCTTACTTGGAGATATCGGCAAGTGCGCTGCTCCATGTGTTGAATGGATAAGCAAGGAGGATCACAAAGCACTTTCTGATCGCTTGGTAAATTTCATGTCTAATGGGAATACTGACATTGTTCCGACTCTGCGAGCTGAGATGGAGTTAGCTTCGAATCGTGAAGAATTTGAGCGAGCAAGTAAGATTCGAGATTCTATTGATGCAATTGAGCGCGCACAGGAATCTTCAGAAGCAGCATTACCAGAAAACCTCACTGCAGATATCGTTGCGATTCACCATGATGGGGCACATGCTGCCGGGTCCATATTTATTGTGCGTGGAGGCGCTATTAAGGGTTCACGTTCTTGGATCGTAGATCAAAGTAAATCCCTAGAAGGCGATGATGAGATGGGTGCGCTCTTTTACTCTATCTATAGTCAAAGTGCGCCGACCGATATCCCTGCCGAGATTCTCATTAATGAACTTCCACTAGATGCCACGGCATTGGAAAGTTGGCTCAGTGGTTTGCGTGGAGCTCCCGTTTCACTCAAGGTGCCTCAGCGCGGTGAGAAAGTCGAGATTCTGGCTACGGTCAAACGAAATGCCCAGTATTCATTGATTCAATTTTTAAGTAAGCGAGCCACTGACGCTGCAGTTAGCGGCAAAGCTTTACTAGAAATTGAAGAAGCGTTGAACCTTGGACGCACGCCTTTACGTATTGAATGTTTTGATATTTCAAATATTTCGGGCACCTCCGTTGTTGCTTCTATGGTTGTTTTCGAAGATGGGTTAGCCAAGAAGAGCGAGTATCGCCGTTTCATTATTAATACCGATGAAGGCTTTGATGACACGAGAGCAATGCATCAAGTGATTACTCGTCGATTGAAACGATTACTCGATGATAGATCTGTTGATGAAGCAGAAGTAGCAGAGCTGGGTGGAAAGTTGAATAAGTTCTCATACCCACCTCAACTCATTGTCGTTGATGGCGGACAACCTCAAGTCAATGCTGCAGCACGCGCATTAGCCGAACTTGGAATTACAGACATTGCATTATGTGGTTTGGCTAAGAGATTAGAAGAAGTATGGGTTCCGGGTTCTTCTGATCCACTCATCCTGCCTCGTTCCAGTGAAGGCCTCTACCTCTTACAACGCATTCGTGATGAGGCACATAGATTTGCAATTACTTTCCACCGTTCAAGGCGTTCGAAAGTTATGTTGGAATCAATTCTTGATGAAGTTCCACATTTGGGTCAAGCGCGAAGAAAAGCATTGCTGGAGCGATTTGGATCTGTAGCTGCTATCCGCAAGGCAAGCGTGGAGGATATCGCTGCAACTCCAGGGATAGGCAGCAAGATAGCCGTCCTTATCAGTGAACAACTATTGGCAATGAGCACCCAACAAGTGAATACATCGACTGGTGAAATAATGGAGGCAAAGTAATGAGTTCGGATTTCTTCGACTCTACAAGCGAGCACCAAATAGAGTCATTTACAAAGAGTGCAGGAGAGATACTTGTTGAGTATGGTTTGCACGACGTTGAAATTTCGTGCATTAATTACGAATTTAACGCTACCTTTGAAGTTGTTACGGGCAATGGTGACAAATATGCCTTGCGTATCAACGTGAATTCAACTCGTACTCCAGACAATATGCAGGCTGAGATTGAATTTGTTAATTTTGTATCTCGGATTCCCGGGCTAAAAACGCCTAGGCCAATCGCAAATAACAATAATCGATATATAACTTCAGTTCTGCATGCTGATTCAGGTAGGTCGCTCCATGGAATTCTCTATACATGGCTTGAAGGTGAAGAGATTGGTGATGAACCAACTCATGAGCAATTAGTGACACTTGGTGCGGCAATGGCACTGATGCATCAAAGCTCACGTGAGTTTAAGCTTTCTGAAAAAGCTGAGCTCCCTACCTTTAGTGATTGGTTGTGGGGAACAGAAGACTTTTTGCTTAGCTCAAAGAGTCTGCTAACTAAGGAACAGTTCACTGCCATTAAATCGGCGATTCATATTATTGAAGCGGATACTAGAGATCTTTTTGCTGCCAATCCCACACAAGTTATTCATGGAGATTTGCATGGCTGGAATTTGATGTGGCATGAAGGTGAACTCTTCATCTTTGATTTTGACGATTGTGGCTATGGGATCCCGCATCAAGATTTAGCAATCACCTTGTATTACTTAGATACCCCCGAGCAGGATGCGGCAGTGATAGAGGGATATAGATCAGTATGTGAACTACCTACCTATACCAAGGCTCAAATGGGTTCCCTGCTTCTTCAGCGTCGACTGGTTCTACTTAACTATCTATATGAAACTAAAAATCCTGAACACAAAGAGATGCTGCCTGCCTATTTGGAGAAGAGTATGGAGCGTGTGAGCGGGTTCTTGACAGATGTAAGAGGATAAAGCCATGACGAGCAATGAGACTTTAGTCCTGACTGGAATGTCTGGGGCTGGGCGATCCACGGTGGCGCATGCTCTAGAAGATTTAGGTTGGTATGTAGTTGATAACTTACCTCCAGCCTTGTTACCTGCTTTAGTCGGCAAAGGCACAGGCTCGCAAGGTAAGGAGTATGCAGTAGTTGTTGATGTTCGAGGTGGGCATTTCTTTGATGAATTAACTGCAGCTTTGGCTGAACTTAAAGGAAAGGGATCGACTTATCGCCTCGTTTTTCTAGATGCAACAGATCAAGCTTTAGTGCAACGCTTTGAATCAACGCGTAGACCACATCCGCTGCAAGGCGACGATCGCATTGTTGATGGCATTTCTCGCGAAAGGGCCAAACTTGAAGAAGTAAGAGCCAATTGCGATATCGCCATTGATACAACGAATCTGAATGTACATCAATTAGAAAAAAGAATTGGTGAAATCTTCGGTGGTGGGAAAATTCAGGGGATTCGCATAAATGTCCTTTCATTTGGTTACAAGTATGGAATTCCAGTTGATTCAGATTTAGTTCTAGATTGCAGATTCATTCCCAATCCACATTGGATTCCCGAACTACGTCCTCTTACCGGACTTACTCCACCAGTTAGCGAAAAGGTTTTGGGAAGTGAAGGGGTCATGAAATTTGTGAAGGACTATGTTGCACTCATTAACTCTATGGTTCCTGGATACATGACCGAGGGTAAAAAGTATGTAACGATTTCAGTTGGGTGCACAGGTGGCAAACATCGAAGCGTTGCCGTGGCCGAAGAAATCGCACGTCAACTCACTTCAAGTGATCGCTCTGCGTATGCCACTCATCGAGATGTAGGGCGAGAATAGATTGTGCAAAAAGTAGTTGCACTTGGTGGAGGGCATGGCCTAGCAGCAACTTTGGCGGCACTTCGCAAGTTAACCAATGAGATAACAGCTGTTGTTACGGTCGCTGACAATGGTGGCTCAAGTGGGCGTTTGCGTGAAGAGTTTCCAATCCTTCCTCCAGGTGATTTGCGTATGGCTTTGTCAGCTTTGTGCGCAGATGATGAATGGGGTCGTACGTGGGCCAACATCATGCAGCACCGCTTTGAAAGTGAAGGGCCCCTGAACGGCCACGCAATGGGCAATTTACTTCTCGCATCATTATGGAATGAGAATGAAGATCCGGTAGTTGGGTTGGACCGTGTTGGTCAATTACTAAAAGTTATAGGTCGGGTTTTACCGATGGCAGCAACGCCATTAGATATTGAAGGCACCTTCATCACTTCTACTGGACGAATAGTTGTTCGTGGACAAAAAGAAGTTGCAACGGCCAAAGGAAGAATCGAATCTCTGCGCGTCATTCCAGATAATCCGCAAGCGCGATTAGAAGTTCTTGCGGCGATTCGGATTGCTGATTGGATAACGATGGGGCCTGGTTCCTGGTTTTCATCAGTAATGCCGCACCTCATGGTTCCGATGCAACAGGATGCATTACTTCGCACAAAGGCTAAAAAGATTTTGATTCTTAATCTCGATGCAACTAATACAACTAGTGGTGAAGAGTTTGCTGGCTCTACACCCGAAGAGCATCTCGAGTTTTTCCACTCCTACGCCCCTGAATTAAAGATTGACTATTGCCTCGTTGATGCATCAATAGTCCGAAACTCTGCCGCTCTCGATAGTGCTGCTGCAAAAATGGGTGGTCGAGTGATTGCCGCCGATATTCGAAAGGCCCCGGGCAGTATTCACCATGATGTATCAAAATTAACTCTCCATTTGGGCCACATCATGGGCCCAAAACTGGTTGGATAACACCATGGCAATGACAGCATCAGTCAAAGACGAACTCAGTCGTATTTCTGTGACTAAACCCTGCTGCCGTAAAGCTGAGGTCTCATCACTTCTTAGATTTGCTGGGGGATTGCATATTGCGGCTGGGAAAATTCTCATAGAAGTAGAGCTCGATACTTCGCAAAGCGCACGCCGCCTTCGCAAAGATATTGCAGATATCTACGGGCATGGTTCAGATTTAGCAGTTCTATCCTCAAGTGGGTTACGCAAAGGTTCACGCTACGTAGTTCGAGTGATTGAAGCCGGTGATGCTCTCGCTCGTCAAACAGGATTAGTAGATGCAAATGGTCGCCCTGTTCGCGGACTACCTCCGCAAGTTGTATCAGCAGCTATTTGTGATTCAGAAGCGGCATGGCGTGGTGCATTTATTGCCCATGGCTCACTGACCGAACCTGGCCGCTCTTCTTCACTAGAAATTACTTGCCCTGGTCCCGAAGCTGCCCTGGCTTTAGTTGGTGCCGCACGACGTATGGGTATCGTTGCCAAGGCGCGCGAAGTCCGTGGTGTTGATCGAGTTGTTATTCGTGATGGCGATGCCATCGGAGTTTTGCTCACTCGACTCGGCGCACATGAATCTGTTCTTGCATGGGAAGAGCGACGTATGCGACGTGAAGTACGCGCAACTGCCAACCGCCTGGCTAATTTCGATGATGCCAATCTACGACGGTCAGCGCGAGCAGCAGTTGCTGCAGCAGCTCGCGTGCAGCGCGCGATGGAAATTCTTGGACCTACGATCCCTGATCATTTAAAGGAAGCAGGCGAACTTCGAATCAATCACGGTCAAGCATCTCTTGAAGAGTTGGGATCTCTGGCAGTTCCACCCATGACAAAGGACGCGATTGCTGGTCGAATCCGCCGCCTGCTTGCAATGGCTGATAAGCGCGCGGGCGAACTCGGTATCCCAGATACTGAAAGCGGACTTTCGCCTGATTTGTTGAATTAAACACCTTGGCTAGCGCAAATCTCATGCGATAGCCACTGATAGCATTAGCCCCAAGACCCCAACGTTGTGGCAGATTAAATGTAGTTCCCAACGTTTGGGCTTTTTCATTTCTAGCCCCATTAGTAGCAAGGAATCAGATCGTGATTAATGTCGGAATCAATGGTTTTGGACGCATCGGACGTAACTTCTTCCGCGCATCTCTCACAAACCCTAATATCAATATTGTCGGAATTAACGACCTCACACCCAATGATACCTTGGCCCACTTGCTCAAGTACGACTCAATCCTAGGTCGCTTAGGACTGGATGTAACTTTCACGGACGATTCGATCACTGTCGACGGAAAAACAATCAAAGTTTTCTCAGAGCGCGATCCAGCAAACTTACCTTGGGCCTCAATAAAGGCAGATGTAGTTGTTGAGTCAACAGGTATTTTCACCAAGGCAGCCGATGCCCAAAAGCACATCACGGCAGGTGCCAAGAAGGTAATTATTTCTGCGCCAGCAACTGACGAGGACATTACTATTGTGATGGGCGTTAATCACGAAAAATACGATGGCTCAAAGCACAACATCATTTCAAATGCATCATGTACAACTAACTGTTTAGCTCCAATGGCTAAGGTACTAAACGATAATTGGGGCATTGTTAAAGGCTTAATGACAACTATCCATGCCTACACAAATGACCAAGTAATTCTAGATTTCCCACATAAGGATCTACGTCGTGCACGCGCAGCGGCAACTAACATGATTCCTACTTCTACAGGTGCTGCAAAAGCAATCTCTTTGGTTCTTCCAGAGCTCAAGGGAAAGCTAGATGGCTATGCAATGCGCGTACCAGTTCCAACAGGATCTGCCACTGATTTAACTGTTGAGCTTGCTAAAGAGACAACTGCCGCAGAAATTAACGCTGCAATGAAGGCGGCGGCAAATGGCGAACTCAAGGGTTACCTTTCATACACAGAAGATCCAATCGTTTCCTCAGACATCGTTACTGATCCTTCATCGTGTATTTTCGATTCCGGTTTAACCAAGGTAATCGGCAATCAGGTCAAAATTGTTGGTTGGTATGACAATGAATGGGGCTATTCAAACCGTCTTGTGGACTTGATTTCATATGTTGGTAAAACTCTTTAATGTCAGATCTTGCACACTTTGAAGTAGCGGGTAAGCGGGTTTTTCTACGTTGTGATCTCAATGTTCCATTGAAAGATGGAGTAATAAAAGATGACGGCCGTATTAAAGCTTCGCTTCCCACTATTCAAGCTTTGCTTGAAAAAGGTGCATCACTTGTTATTGCTGCGCACTTAGGAAGACCAAAAGGTGAAACTAAACCTGAACTATCCTTAGCGCCAGTTGCACAGCGCTTAAGCGAACTTTTGGGAAGCGAAATTATTTTTCCGGGACAAGTTATTGGGGAAGCAGTAACAACTGTCGCTCACAATTTAAAGCCTGGCCAAGTTCTACTCTTAGAAAACATTCGATTTAATGCAGCAGAGACCAGCAAAGATGAATCAGAGCGAGCAAATTTTGCTGCCCAATTAGCACAGTTAGCTGATGCTTATGTTGGTGATGGTTTTGGGGCAGTCCACCGTAAGCACGCTTCAGTATTTGATCTGCCTAAACTTCTGCCACATGTTGCGGGAAAATTGGTAGCGGCTGAAGTTGATGTGCTTAAAAAACTCACTCATAATCCGCAACGGCCTTACGGGGTTGTCTTAGGTGGAGCAAAAGTTTCTGACAAATTAGGTGTGATAGAGAATCTTTTGGGCAAAGTGGACGTGTTAGCTATTGGCGGTGGAATGGTTTTCACATTCCTCAAAGCCCAAGGTAAGGAAATTGGCACCTCTCTTATTGAAGAAGAGATGCTGGATGTAGTCAAAGGATTAATTGCAAAGGCTAAAGAAAGAGGAGTGAAGTTAATTCTCCCAACTGACATAGTTGTCGCTCCCGCGTTCTCAGCAGATGCAACACCAACGCTGGTCGCGGCTGATGCAATCCCTGCAGATCAAATGGGTCTAGATATTGGACCTGAATCGGCTAAGGTTTTTGCGATTGAAATTGAAAAATGTAAGACAGTATTTTGGAACGGGCCAATGGGTGTATTTGAATTCGCAAACTTTGCCGCTGGTACAAAGACCGTTGCTACAGCATTAACGAAAGTATCTGGAATCTCAGTAGTCGGCGGGGGAGACTCTGCCGCTGCCGTACGAGCTTTAGGCTTTGCAGACTCTGATTTCGGCTACATTTCAACAGGTGGCGGAGCATCGTTAGAATATTTAGAGGGCAAGGAACTTCCTGGCCTTCAAGCACTCGGCTTATAGGGAGCAATAATGCGTAAACCATTGATGGCTGGAAACTGGAAGATGAACCTCAATCACCTTGAGGCGATTGCAGTTGCCCAGAAGCTGGTTTATTCACTTGATGATAAAGATTATGACGCAGTTGATGTCGCAATCATTCCTCCATTTACAGACATCCGATCCATTCAAACGTTAATAGATGGTGACCGCCTACGACTTACATATGGCGCTCAAGATCTTTCCCCTGAAGCAAGTGGTGCATTTACCGGCGATATCGCAGGCTCTATGCTGCACAAACTTGGTTGCACCTACGTCCTAATTGGCCACTCAGAGCGACGCGCAATTCATGACGAATCTGATGCTCTCATTAATCGTAAGATTAAAGCCGCACTAGCTAATGAAATCACGCCAATTTTTTGTGTTGGTGAAGAGTTAGCGGTTCGTGAATCTGGCGCACATGTAAGCCATGTAGTTCGCCAACTGCGTGCCGGTCTTGATGGCTTAACTAAGCCAGAGCTGAAAAAAATCGTGATTGCTTATGAACCTGTCTGGGCAATCGGTACTGGAAAAACTGCAACTCCAGAAGATGCTCAAGAAGTGTGTGCAGCTATTCGAGAAGAGATTGAAAATATTGGTTCGGCTGAAATTGCTTCGAATATGCGAATCCTCTACGGCGGTTCTGTGAAGTCTTCCAATGCAGCAGAAATCATGAAAATGGCAGATGTAGATGGCGCCCTTATCGGGGGAGCCAGCCTAGATCCAGAGGAGTTGGCCAAGATTGTGAAGTTCCACGCGCAATCCGAGTAAGGGGTAACCGGCTTTTGCAGGTATCCTTAGCGTCTACGAAACAAGGAGTACGACAACGTGAAATTAGCTCTATCAATCTTGCTCGTCATTACCAGCGTCCTCATGATTCTTCTGGTCCTTCTTCACAAGGGCAAGGGCAGTGGACTATCTGACTTATTTGGTGGAGGCATTTCAACGAACTACGGCGGATCATCAGTTGTAGAGCGCAATCTAGATCGCATCACAATTGTGGTTGGCGGCCTTTGGTTCGCACTTGTAGTCGCACTTAGTCTTGTTCTCAAGTAAATCTTTTAATTACATATTTCAAAAGGAGTAATACATGGCAAGTGCAATTCGTGGAAGCCGAGTCGGCGCCGGCCCAATGGGCGAGGCAGAACGCGGCGATTCGATTGCTCGCGCATACGTTTCATATTTTTGCGCTAATGGACACGAAGTTCGTCCATCATTTGCCGTAGAAGAAACCGTAGTTATTCCAGCTGAATGGGATTGCCCAAAGTGTGGGTACCCAGCAGGACGTGATCGCAATAATCCGCCTAGCCCAGTTAAAAATGAGCCTTACAAGACTCACCTTGCTTATGTAAAAGAGCGTCGCACTGATGCTGAAGGTGAAAAGATTTTGGAAGATGCACTACGCAAGCTTCGTGGAGATGACGAAGACTAAAGTTTCTGTACTGCTTCAAGAAGTTGGTCAATGCCCGCGCTTCGATTGATTAGATTCAATCGAAGGAGCGGGTATTTTCTTGAAGCCAGAGCGTTTCCATCGCCGAGGGCTTGAGCTGCGACTAGAGTTTTAAAACCGAATATCTGTCCGGGAATCTCAATGTCATGTAATGGTGAGCCAGTAATTTGCAGGAAAGCACCATTTTGCTGGCCACCTTTGTGAAACTGGCCGGTTGAGTGCAAAAATCGTGGCCCCCACCCAAAAGTTACTGGCCTGCCAATTTTCTCAGAAAGTAGTGAACGTATTCGTGCAATCTTTGTATCATCTTTGCGATCTAAGTAAGCCATGATTGCAACGTAGCCACCTGGGGGAACAGTGGTAACAAAAGATTTAAGCGCATCAACTAGATCACTTCCTAGACCAAATATTTCAACTGCTGCATCAACTTTATCTGCGCTGAATGAAGGAAGTACCCCAGCCCATTGCTTGAGCAGTTCGGAAGTTTGTTCCTTGGCTTCAGTGACATTCGGCTGATTGAATGGATCAATCTTCAACGCTGCACCAATAAGGGCAGTGACCCATTCCCAGATAATGAATTGAGATGCTAAATCGGCTTCTACAACTAAATCGGCATTACCTGTGTAAGCGATTGAAAAAACTTCCTTTGATGATCCATGGCTTTCAATGACTACTGGCAGACGTCCCACTTGATTTTTTCCTGTGGATTCAGCTACCAGTTGTTCCACCCAGTCACTCATACCTGGCAGGCCAGATCCTTCATCAGTAAATGAAAGATATTGACCTGCGCAGTATGCAATTAGGTATGCAATGTCTACGACAGCTGTTGCATCATTTAGAAATGCGGCTTTGGTATCACTTGCATTATCAAGAAGAATTGATACATCTACCCCAATAAGTGCGGCAGGGACTAATCCAAAAGCACTCAGGACACTAAAACGTCCACCCACATTTGGATCCGCGTTAATGACACTAAAACCTTCGGCGAGTGATTGCTTATCCAATGGTGATCCAGGGTCAGTTACTATGACCATATGGTTCTGGGGCAAAAGACCTGCTTGAGTGAATTGACTTTGAAATAGTGCTCGCTGTGAAGCGGTTTCAATTGTTGAACCTGATTTAGAGCTGACAATAACGAGAGCGCTGGATAATTCACAATCAAGTGCGTGATTGACATAGTTTGGGTCGGTTGAATCCAGTATAAAAATTGATTTCTTAAAACTGGCGGCTATGACTTCTGGCCCAAGTGATGATCCGCCCATTCCGCACAAAATTATTGTTTTCTTATCACGATGCTTGGCGTAGAGGGCATCAAGTGCCGGAAGTAGATCTCTGGAGCTTTCAGGTAAATCAATCCAATTCAGACGAATTGCAGCTTCGGCTTGTGCATCTGGTCCCCAGATTGTTGGATCTTTCTTTGCCAAGCGTTCATGAATTGCCAATAGAGCTTTATAACGTGGGTCATCACGGTCTACTTTAATGATTGCATTACCCGCGGTTCTGATCATCCTTGCTGTGCTGCTTTCACATTCTCTAAAAGTTCATTCCAAGCTTGGGCAAACTTCTTTACCCCATCGATTTCTAAATCGGTTGTAACTGCGTCCAGGGAGATATTGAGGGCTGATAACGCTTTGAAAACATCTACTGCGGCGGCGTAGTTTGCAGTAATCGTGTCACCACGAACTACGCCATGATCCATAACTGCATCCAAAGTTGCCTGAGGCATAGTGTTAACAGTATCTGGTGCAATGAGTTCGACTACATATCGAGTGTCATCATAAGCCGGATCTTTCACGCCAGTTGATGCCCACAACGGGCGCTGTCTCAGTGCACCGCGTTCAACCTGCTTGTTCCATCTTTGGGATGAGAACTTTTCCTCGAAGAGCTGATACGCAAGGTGAGCATTAGCGATTGCGGCTTTACCGAGTAATGCAGTTGCAGCTTCGGAACCATCCTTTTTCAAAAGGGCATCTACCGCGGAATCGATACGACTAACAAAGAAAGAAGCAACTGAATGAACATGACCCGGATTTGTTGCTTGCTCAATTCCTGACATGTACGCATCAATTACCGCACCATAACGCTTGACTGAAAAGATTAATGTCACGTTAACGCTAATGCCTGCAGCAATAAGCGCAGTGATTGCTGGTAAACCTTCTAAGGTTGCGGGCACTTTAATCATTAGATTTGGGCGATCAATAATCGACCATAGTTCTTTGCCTTGTACAATTGTCGCTTCGGTGTCATGGGCAAGGCGTGGATCAACTTCAATACTCACGCGACCATCTACCCCCTTTGTTGCAGAATAGATATCTTTAAAGAGCTCACACGCTGATCGCACGTCATCAGTGGTGAGTTTCTTTACTACTTCATCAACAGTTGCATTCTTCATGGCAGCAATATCAGCGGCGTATTCCTTGGCCCCTGCAATTGCGGCACCGAAAATCGACGGGTTAGTTGTAACTCCTACAACACCAGATTGGGAGATTCGAGATGGCAGTGAGTGGGCATCAGTTCCTGAAATCTTTGCCCGAGAAAGATCATCGAGCCAAATGGAAGTTCCACCTTTTGCGACATCTGCAACGATCACTACATGGCCGCCTTAATTTTGGAAACAATCGCCTCGACCGAGAAGCCAAACTCTTTGAACAATCTCTTTGCATCAGCCGATGCTCCGTAATGTTCGAGAGAAATTGCAATTCCTGCGTCGCCAATTAGTTGATGCCACCCTTGCGCGATTCCAACTTCAATGCTGACTTTTAACTTAATTGAGCGGGGGAGTACCGAGTCTTTATAGGCTTGATCTTGTTCGGCAAACCATTCCAGACACGGTGCGCTAACGACGCGGACAGCGATTCCTTCATCCGCTAAAGCTTTTTGAACATCTATGGCAAGTGATACTTCAGAACCAGTTGCGATTAAAATAGCTTGTGGGTTATCTGCATCTTTGAGAATGTAAGCACCCTTAGAAACACCTGTCGCAGATTCGCAATCAGTGCGATCGAAAACTGGCAGATTTTGACGAGACAAAAGAATGCCCGTTGCACGTCCCCGCTTGAGAATTGTTTTCCAACTCTCAGCAACCTCATTAGCATCTCCTGGGCGTACGACATCTAAACCTGGAATAGCTCGAAGAGCAGCGAAATGTTCAATAGGTTGATGTGTTGGCCCATCTTCACCAACGCCAATTGAATCGTGTGTCCAAACAAAAGTTGATGGGATATTCATTAACGCTGCTAAACGCACTGCGCCTCGCATGTAATCACTAAAGACTGCAAAAGTTCCACCAAAAGCGCGAGTTAATCCGTGCAACGCAATGCCGTTAAGAATTGAACCCATTGCATGCTCACGAATGCCAAAGTGAATTATTCGACCGTAAGGATTTGCACCTTTGATCGCACTTGTTGCCGGTAAAAATGAACCGCTACCGTCAATGCTTGTGTTATTTGAACCTGCTAAATCAGCTGATCCTCCCCAAAACTCTGGCAGAGCATTGGCAATTGCATTAATAACCTGACCCGACGCGGCCCGTGTTGCAACATCTTTACCTGGCGCAAAAGTTGGAATTTCGCTATCCCAACCCGTAGGTAGTTCTTTGGTGCGCAAACGCGCCAGCAATGCTGCCCGTTCCGGATTGTTACCCGTCCATGTTGCAAAATTTGCATCCCATGCTGTGCGTACAAGTGCATTTCGAACTTTTACTTGACGAGCATGCGTTAAAAGATCAGCTGGCATTGCAAATTTTTCTTCTGGATTTAATCCCAGCGCAATCTTTGTTGCAGCTATCTCTTCATCACCAAGTGCTGATCCGTGCGAACTAGCAGTGCCTTGTGCTTTTGGTGCTGGCCATGCAATAACAGATTTCATCCGAATCATTGTCGGCTTTGAGGTTTCTTTTTTAGCCTGCGTCATTGCATCATCAAGAGCCCCAATATCAACACTTCCATTAGCTGATGCTGCAACATCGATTACATGCCATCCGTATGCACGGTATCTGGCTGATACATCCTCTGTGAACGCATTATGGGTATCGCCTTCAATCGAAATACGATTGTCATCATAAATAACATTCAAAGCGCCAAGTTCCTGCGTTCCAGCAAGCGAGGAAGCTTCAGCGCTAACTCCCTCTTGGAGATCGCCATCAGAGCAGATGACCCAGATACTGTGATCAAAGATTGATGTTCCAGGTTGCGCGTCTGCATCTAGTAAACCGCGTTCATAACGCGCAGCCATTGCCATTCCAACTGCAGTTGCAACACCTTGGCCAAGTGGCCCGGTAGTCATTTCTACACCTGCAGTGTGACCGTATTCTGGATGGCCCGGAGTTAATGAATCCCAGGTACGAAACTCCTGCAGATCTTTCATCTCCAGTCCGTAGCCACTTAAAAAAAGTTGGATGTAAAGAGTTAAAGAGGAGTGACCACACGACAAAATAAATCTATCTCTTCCGAGCCACGTAGGATCAGATGGGTCATGTACTAGATGGCGTTGAAATAACGTATAAGCAACTGGGGCCAATGACATTGCTGTGCCCGGGTGACCATTGCCAACTTTCTGTACTGAATCAGCAGCTAAGGCACGAGCGTGGGCTACTACGCGATCATCCAACTCTGACCAACCTGACATAGGACTCATCGAGATATTTCCTTCGCTGTAAATTGAACTGATAACCAAATTCGCCAAGCTGCAATCCACACCAGTGTTGTTCCCACTAAGTGCATAGCCACCAATAGTTCTGGTACGCCTTGCAAATATTGAATATAACCAATTCCACCTTGTGCCAGTGAAATCACAAAGAAAATCAAGATGCGTTTCTTGGTTAGAGTTGAGATATCTTTACGAATATAAAATGCAATAGTGAACAACAAAAGTATCGCTACGGCGCCACCGTGGAACATGGCTGCATCTTGTATCCTAATCTTCAGACGAGGTGCATTGATATCACCTGCATGTGGTCCAGCTCCAGTAACAAATGTTCCCAAAATAATTACGATACCGGCCCACATGATATGAGTTTTCGAAAAGCTATTAACCGTTCCGCGGATTTGCGTCTTAACTGCCGGACTCTTTCGCCGTGAGTGAAGTGAGGTGGCAGCAGCAATCAAGATTGTCGAAAGTAGAAAATGACTAGCAACTGCCAGTGGATTCAAATTTGTAAGTACAGTTATCCCGCCAAGAACACCCTGTCCGAAAATTCCTAAAAATTGTCCAACAGCAAGTATGCGTAAATCTTTTCTGCCTGCGCGCAAAACTGCTACTACTGTTGCAAGGGCAAAAAGAACTAGAACGAATGTCAATAACCGATTTGCGAATTCAATCCACGAATGAAGCGTGCCTTCGGCTTGATTCTCAACTGGAGTGTACGAACCCGGAGTACATTCGGGCCAGGTTGGGCATCCCAACCCTGAACCCGTCAGGCGTACTGCGCCGCCTGTCACAACGATCACCGCCTGAGAAACCAATAGGGCAAATGTGAGAGGAGATAGAGCGCGAGCTGCGCTTGTGGATGCCATGGCCCAACCTTACGGCCAGCGAAGGCTCAGGCGGGCCGAGTGGCCGAACATGTCGAATTACGACACAATAGTGTTGTGAAAATGAATGGCCAGACAAGCCCGGTTCCAGGTGATGATTTACGCACCCGAGATGTAGTTGCCCGTTCTATTTTGGAGAATGGTCCTTCTACAGCAGCGGTTTTAGGCCAGCGTTTGGGATTAACACCGGCCGGAATTCGCCGTCACCTTGATTTACTAGTAGCCGATGGTGTTTTAGCGGCCCGTGAACCGCATTCTGCGATCATTCGTGGAAGAGGCAGGCCCTCAAAAGTTTTTGTAATGAGCGATAAAGGCCGCGAAAAATTTGAACATTCTTATGACGATCTTGCTGTAGCTGCACTGAAATTTATGTCTGCGCAATCAGGAGAGCATTTAGTTTCAAGCTTCGCGCAATCTCGCGCAGAAGACATCGAGCGAAAAGCTACGACAGCGATTTCTAAGAAGAGTAATAAGTCGCAAGCCCTTGCCGAATTTCTAACTGAGCAAGGCTATGCCGCAAGTATCGAAGAAAAGCCAATGGGCGAAGAACTCTGCCAACACCATTGTCCGATCGCGCACGTGGCTTCAGAGTTCCCACAATTATGTGAGGCAGAGACAGAGGCACTCTCACGTTTACTAGGCACTCACGTCCAACGTCTAGCAACAATTGCACATGGCGATGGCGTCTGTACAACTTTTATTCCAAAAACAACAGCAACTACAAAGCGAAAGGTACGCGCATGACTATCGCACATCCAGAACTCGAAGGTATTGGCAACTATGAATACGGTTGGTCCGATAAGAGCGATGCAGGCACTAACGCTAAGCGCGGCCTAAATGAAGATGTTGTGCGCGACATCTCGGCCAAGAAATCTGAACCACAGTGGATGCTCGACCTTCGTTTAAAAGGTCTTGCGCTATTTGAAAAGAAGCCAATGCCAAACTGGGGGTCAGATCTATCCGGTATATTTTTTGACACAATTAAATACTTTGTGCGCTCAACAGAAAAGCAAGCTGCAACATGGGATGACTTGCCAGATGAAATTAAGAACACCTACGACCGTCTAGGCATTCCGGAAGCTGAAAAGCAACGCTTAGTTTCTGGAGTTGCGGCGCAATACGAGTCAGAGGTTGTTTATCACTCAATCCGTGAAGACTTAGAGAAGCAAGGCGTTATTTTCCTTGATACAGATAGCGCACTCAAACTGCACCCTGAGCTTTTTAAAGAGTACTTCGGAACAGTTATTCCAGTCGGTGATAATAAATTTGCTGCACTCAATACTTCTGTATGGTCGGGAGGTTCATTTATCTATGTTCCAAAGGGTGTTCACGTCGATATTCCTTTACAGGCTTATTTCCGTATTAACACTGAAAACATGGGTCAGTTCGAACGTACATTAATCATTGCTGATGAAGATTCCTACATTCATTATGTTGAGGGCTGTACTGCCCCTATTTACAAATCTGACTCACTGCACTCTGCAGTTGTTGAAATCATTGTGAAAAAAGGCGCACGTGTTCGTTACACGACAATTCAAAACTGGTCTAACAACGTTTACAACCTCGTCACCAAGCGCGCAACATGTGCCGAAGGTGCAACGATGGAATGGGTAGATGGAAACATCGGATCTAAGGTAACCATGAAGTACCCAGCAATCTTTCTAATGGGACCTCATGCAAAGGGTGAGACTCTGTCTCTAGCTTTTGCAGGCGAAGGTCAACATCAAGATTCAGGTGCCAAAATGGTTCACGCTGCGCCATATACATCTTCATCTGTAATCTCTAAATCAGTTGCAAGAAATGGCGGACGCACTTCTTATCGTGGACTTGTTCAAGTTCAAGAAGGTGCCCATCACTCAAAGAGCACGGTTAAGTGCGATGCGCTTCTTGTTGACACAATTTCACGTTCTGACACTTATCCATATGTAGACATTCGCGAAGATGATGTTTCAATGGGTCACGAAGCAACCGTTTCAAAGATCTCAGATGATCAGCTCTTCTATTTGATGTCTCGCGGATTAACTGAAGATGAAGCTATGGCCATGATTGTCCGTGGATTCATTGAGCCAATTGCTCGCGAACTTCCAATGGAATATGCGCTAGAGCTCAATCGCCTTATTGAACTTCAAATGGAAGGTGCAGTTGGTTAATGTCTGTTTTAACTACTAATTACTTAACCCCAACTGGACGTGAGGAAGCGTGGCGTTTTACACCGCTTAAGCGACTTCGTGGACTACATGATGGTTCTGCAAGTATTTCCGATCGTAATTCACTCGTAGCTAAAGCTGCTTTGCCGAAAGGCGTTAGTTTTACACGTGAATCTTTAGCTCCACTAGCTGCTAGTGATGACATCATCATCGAACGCATTAGGGGAGCGGCATCAGATGTTTCACATCTAGCAATCGCTGCCAATGTTGAAATTCAGGAGCCGATCTTCCTAACTCGTATTGCAGGTGCTTTAGATTCAGCTGAACTTTCTAGAGTTCGTATTTCGCTGGGTACGCATGCTGTTGCAACCGTAATTGTTGAAAATATTGGCGATACGTTGTTGGCCGAAGATTTGGAGATTTCTTTAGCTCCAGGATCCTCCTTAACTTTTGTATCTCTACAAGAGTTTGATTCTAAGAGCGTATACACAGCTCGCCATCATGCCGTAGTTGATAAGGATGCTGTTTTCAAGTCAATTACAGTCACTGTTGGTGGGGATGTTGTTCGTATTCTTCCTACCGTTGAATTTATTGCCTCAGGTGCCTCCGCCGAACTCTTAGGTGTTTATTTTGCAACGACCGGACAGTTTTTCGAGCACCGGATGCATGTTGATCATGCTGTTCCAAATGCGAAGTCTCGGGTTAACTTTAAAGGAGCCCTTGCTGGCAAGGATGCTCATACAGTATGGATTGGTGATGTATTAATCCGCGCCGTTGCACAAGGTACGGATACATACGAACTCAACCGTAATCTTTTGCTCACTGATGGTGCACGGGCTGATTCAGTCCCGAATCTAGAAATCGAAACTGGAGAGATTGTTGGTGCAGGACATGCAAGTACTACCGGTCGATTTGATGACGAGCAGTTGTTCTATCTGATGTCACGTGGAATCACTCTAGAAAATGCTCGTCGTCTTGTTGTCCGTGGCTTTTTCAATGAAATCATCACTGAAATTGGAAATGAAGAAGTACAAGAGCGCCTCATGGAGCGTATCGATGGTGAACTTGAAAGGGCAGGTGCATAAATGGCCGATATAGCTTTAGATCAATTAGAGGTCGGAAAACCTGTCAAGATCGAAAAAGATGGCAAAACTATCTGTGTTGCCAGAGTTGGCGATGAAGTATTTGCCGTTGACGATACATGTTCTCACTCTGAGGCATCACTATCAGAAGGTGAAGTAACAGATTTCAAAATTGAATGTTGGCTCCATGGTGCTGAATTTGATTTACGAACCGGTGAGGCATTGACCTTGCCGGCAAATATCAGTCTTGCAACTTATGCAGTAAAAATCGACGGAAATTCCGTCACGGTTGAGATTTAGTACACGAGTAGAAGAGAGAAAATAATGAGCGTTTTGGAAATCCGCGGACTACAAGTTTCAGTTAACACTGAAAATGGAACTGTTGAAATTCTTAAGGGTGTTGACTTAACTATTAAGTCAGGTGAAACACATGCCATCATGGGTCCAAACGGGTCTGGTAAATCAACTCTTGCTTACTCAATTGCTGGTCACCCAAAATACACAATTACTGGTGGCTCTGTAACACTTGATGGCGCTGATGTCTTGGACATGACTGTAGATGAGCGCGCTAAGGCCGGTTTATTCTTGGCAATGCAGTATCCAGTAGAAGTTCCTGGAGTCTCTGTATCGAATTTCTTGCGTACAGCTGCAACTGCACTACGTGGAGAAGCGCCAAAACTTCGCACGTGGGTCGCTGAAGTTAAAGGTGCAATGGAAGCGTTGAATATGGATCCTTCCTTTGCCGCTCGAAATGTTAATGAAGGTTTTTCTGGCGGTGAAAAGAAGCGCCATGAAATCATGCAGCTTGAACTCCTGAAGCCAAAGATGGCCATCCTTGATGAAACAGACTCAGGGTTGGACGTTGATGCGTTACGTATCGTTTCAGAAGGTGTTAATCGAGCTAAGGCCAATAATGATTTGGGTGTATTACTTATTACACACTACACGCGCATCTTGAAATACATAAAGCCTGATTTTGTTCATGTTTTTGCAAATGGCAAAATTGTTGAAGAAGGCGGTCCGGATCTAGCCGACAAACTAGAAGCCAATGGATATGCAGATTACGTGAGCAAGTAATTTCAAAATGAGCTTCTCTGTCGCGCAGGTGCGCAAAGATTTTCCAATCTTTGAACGCACTATTCGCGACGGGAAAAGATTGGTCTATTTAGATAGTGGTGCAACGGCTCAGAAACCTTGGGCCGTAATTAATGCTGAAAGTGATTTCTATTCAAAGCACAACGCCGCGGTTCACCGTGGGGCTCATCAGCTTGCCGAAGAAGCAACTGATGATTATGAGGGTGCACGCGAAATTGTTGCACAGTTTATTGGGGCTCAAGAAAATGAAGTGATCTTCACAAAAAGCGCCACGGAGTCCATAAATCTAGTTGCCTATGCAATGGGTAATGCTGAAGCCGGAAATCGCTTTGCTTTAAGCCCATCTGATTCCATTGTTGTAACAGAGATGGAACATCATGCAAATCTGATTCCATGGCAGCAATTAGCTAGGCGTACCGGAGCACAGCTCAAATGGTTCAAAGTGGGGCAAGATTCACGATTAGATCTTTCAAATATTGATGAAATTATTACTTCACAGACAAAGGTTGTTGCAGTAACGCATCAATCCAATGTTCTCGGAACCATCAATCCGCTGGAAGCTATTGTTAAGCGAGCACACGAAGTTGGGGCGGTTGTAGTACTTGATGCATGTCAGTCAGTGCCACATATGAGTGTGGATGTCGTTGCACTTGATGTGGACTTCTTAGCTTTTTCTGGACACAAAGCCATCGGACCAACAGGTGTTGGAGTTTTATGGGGCAAGGCCGAACTTCTAGATGAACTGCCACCATTTCTTACCGGTGGATCAATGATTGAAAATGTAACTATGACAACTACAACGTGGGCACCTGTCCCACAAAAGTTTGAAGCCGGTGTCCCTAACATGGCTCAGGCGGTGGGATTAGGTGCGGCATGTAAGTATTTATCTGAATTAGGAATGGACGCGGTTCGCGCTCATGAAATCGAACTTACTGGCTACGCATTAGAAAAAATTTCGGCTATCGACGGAATAAGAATTGTTGGGCCACTAGAGAATGTATCTCGCGGAGCTACGGTTTCATTTACACTTGCAGATATTCACCCTCATGACATTGGTCAATATGTTGATAGCCAGGGCGTCGCAGTTCGAACAGGTCACCATTGTGCTTGGCCGTTAGCAAGGGCAATGAATGTTCCAGCAACGACCCGTGCCTCTTTTTATCTTTATAATGATGATCATGATGTTGATGCTTTAGTAGCAGCATTACTTGGAGCACAGAAATACTTTGGGAGATTTTGATGGAACTTGATTCGCTGTATCAAGAAGTCATTCTGGATCACTACAAGCATCCACAACACAAAGGATTAAATCCAGTTTTCACGGCTCAAGTCAGCCACGTAAACACCAGTTGCGGTGATGAGATAACTCTGAATTTGAATGTAGAGAACAATGTTATTACTTCGATTACATGGGATGGTCAGGGTTGCTCCATTTCACAGGCCAGTGTTTCCATGCTCAGTGATCTCGTTACCGATAAGACTTTAGAAGAAGCCGATGCAATTGTTAAATCATTCTCTGAGTTAATGGCTAGTAAGGGAACTTCTGCTGGTGATCGAGAGATTTTAGAAGATGCCGTTGTATTTGCTGGAGTTTCAAAGTTTCCAGGTCGGGTAAAGTGTGCCCTGCTTGGTTGGATGGCTTTTAAAGATGCTGCAATACAGTCACAGGGAGAGAGCAAATGACAACAACCGTCGATGATGTTACTGAAGCGATGAAAGATGTCGTAGATCCAGAACTTGGAATCAACGTAGTAGATCTAGGTCTCATTTATGACGTTATGGTCGATGAAGCCAATATCGCTATTTTGAATATGACGCTCACTTCGGCAGCGTGCCCGCTTCAAGATGTCATTGAAGACCAAACGCGTTCAGCATTGGCTTCAATGACCAGTGATGTGAAGATTAACTGGGTATGGATGCCACCTTGGGGCCCAGACAAAATCTCTGATGATGGAAGAGAACAGCTTCGCGCTCTCGGTTTCACTGTCTGAGCAATAACTCAATAAGGTAGTCACATGTCAATGCATGCGGCTTGGATGACTCATCGCTCTATGACGGCAGATCCATCTGTCAAGCAACAAAAATTGAAGCCAGGTACGGTCAAGAGGATTTTCACTTTTGCCAAGCCTTATCGCCTCAGTATTTGGATCTTCTTATTTACGGTTGTTATTGATGCCGCCTTAATTGTTGCCACACCTTTACTTTTGCGCCAACTCATCGACAAAGGTGTCATTCCTAAAGATGGTGCTTTGGTCACGCGTTTAGCAATCTTTGTTGGTTTGCTAGCAATCGCTGATGCAGCCATGAGCATGTTGGGACGCTATTACTCTTCCCGAATTGGTGAAGGATTAATTTATGATTTGCGTTCACTAGTATTCGCACACGTTCAAAAGCAATCAATCGCATTTTTCACCAGGACTCAAACTGGCGCACTAATATCTCGAATCAATTCAGATGTCATGGGAGCACAGCAGGCATTTACAGCCACGCTCTCTGGGTTAGTTAGCAACGTAGTCAGCTTGGTTTTAGTCGGAGTCACGATGATGATTTTGTCGTGGCAGATAACTATCTTCTCGCTATTGCTCTTACCGCTATTTCTGATCCCAACTAAGTGGGTAGGGCGAAAACTGCAAGAACTCACACGTGATTCTTTTAATACCAATGCCGAGATGTCGAGCACTATGACGGAACGCTTTAATGTCTCTGGGGCAATGCTTGTAGCTTTATACGGGCAACCAGCACGTGAACGAGAATTTTTTAGGTCTAGGGCACGCAAAGTTGCCGATATTGGAATCAAGATGGCAATGCTTAATCGCCTTTTCTTTATCGCACTTACAAGTGTTGCAGCCATTGCCACCGCATTTGCTTATGGAATTGGCGGCCATTTAGCAATTAGTGGGGGAGTAACAGTTGGAACGTTACTTGCTATTACTGCGTTGCTAGCTCGACTTTATGGACCACTGACCGCACTATCGAACGTGCGCATCGATGTGATGACATCGCTGGTTTCATTTGAACGCGTGTTTGAGGTATTAGATCTAGAACCAATGGTTAAGAATCGTGAAAATGCAGTCGAATTGAAGCCAACGCATCCGAAGATCGAGTTTAAGGATGTTAGTTTTTCTTATCCAAGGGCGCAAGAGATTTCACTAGCATCCCTAGAATCTGCAGCAAAGCCTGAGACAATTCAAAGCGGAGAGGTTTTGCGTGGGCTTTCATTCACGGCGGCACCTGGAACATTAACTGCATTGGTCGGTCCTTCTGGTGCTGGAAAAACAACCATCAGTGCCCTGGTACCGCGCCTCTACGATGTGACATCCGGTTCTATTGAAATTGATGGGCATGACATTCGTGATCTGACTCTTGAATCCTTACGTGGAGCTATCGGCGTTGTTATGCAAGATGCGCATTTGTTCCACGAAACTATTGCAGAGAACCTGCGGTATGCAAAAAACGATGCCACTGAAGATGAGATGCGAATCGCTTGTGAATCTGCTCAAATATGGAAATTGATTCAATCACTGCCAAATGGTTTAGACACGATGGTGGGAGAGCGTGGTCACCGTTTATCTGGTGGCGAAAAGCAACGCTTAGCCATAGCACGCTTATTGCTGAAGTCGCCGTCAGTGGTGATTCTTGATGAAGCCACCGCACATCTAGATTCAGAGAATGAGGCTTTAGTTCAAGCTGCATTGCAAAGTGCTTTAAAAGGTCGAACAAGTATCGTCATTGCGCATCGACTCAGCACTGTGCGTGATGCCGACCAGATTCTTGTACTTGAAAAAGGCCAGATTGTTGAACGCGGAAAACATGATGAACTTGTGGCGATCGGCGGTTTGTATGCCGATCTTTACAACCGTCAAGATTTAACGGGCGCGACGAATTAGTATTCGACCGTAAATAACAAGGCCTGCAAAGAAAATCCATTGCAACGCATAAGCCATATGGGGACCATCACTCAGCTCTGGCAATTGGGCCGTGACGGTTGCTGAAGCTTTATCTGAACTATTAAGTAGATCGATGTAATAATTCTCAGTATTGAGTTGTGATTGCGCGTCAAGTTTAGAAATCAAACCCATTCCACTTGTTGGTAACGCAAAGAAGGAACCTCGAGGCAGGGAAGAATCTAAACGTAATCTGCCGGTGATTGAGACTTCATCAACTGGTGGGGGAGTAATGGTTGGCGCAATTGTGGCGTTGGCTCCAGCCTTAACCCACCCACGATCAACCCAGAATTTTTCGCTATTTGAGGTTGTGAACAAAGTTAAAACTTCAAAGCCGTAAACGCCTTCGCTATAACGATTACGTAAAAGTATTTGCTGTGATGCATCAAATACACCTTGTGTAGTGACAGTCTGCCACTCAGCAGCAAGTGGGGAATTTTTAACAGAATCCAATGTGACTGGAGCCAAAGCAATATGCGCTTCAATCATTGTATTTCGAGCATGTCTATCAACACCGCGGTGATATTGCCACTGAGCTGCGACTACACAAAGTGCGACCAAAGATATTGCGATAAGGGATTTAAGAAGTGAATATTCTTCGCGCTCTTTTGCCATAGTTAATCGAGTGAAAGTGGCTTTTCTTGAATGATTTGAGAATCACGGTTAAATGTTTCGCGGCCCGCGTTTGCAATCACTACGGCAAAATACGGGAGCCCTGCTGCTCCTGCTAAAGCTATCCAACGATAAGGACTTGGAAGGACGACGGTAAGAATAAAACAAGCGGTTCGAATCATCATCGAAATGAAATATCGTTTTTGACGAGCCGACTGATCTCGAGTCAAGGCTAATGGCGCATTGGTAATCTCAAATACTTTCTTTTTCTTAGCCATATGCAAAGAGTAGTGCTCGACGCACGGCTGCGCTTCTTTTGAATACCTCTCGGTAACCAGTAAGTTTTGACTATGAGTTCAGTGGCCCTGGTTACAGGCGGAAACCGCGGTATTGGTTTGGCAGTTGCACAATCGTTGGCCGATGCCGGCCATGATGTTGTTGTCACGTATCGCAGTGGTGTTCCACCTATCGGATTCAAGTCAGTAATCATGGATGTCACAAGTACTGAAAGTGTGGATGCCGCTTTCAACGAAATTGAGACTCAATGGGGAATTCCAGAGATTATTGTTGCCAATGCCGGCATAACCAAAGATGGTCTCGTCATGCGCATGAGTGATGATGATTTTGAATCTGTTATCGACGCCAATCTCACAGGGGCGTTCCGAGTAGCGCGCCGATCTACTAAGGGATTGTTAAAGTTAAAAAAGGGAAGGCTGATTTTTGTTGGTTCTGTTGTTGGTGCAGTCGGTGCCGCTGGCCAAGTGAATTACGCAGCCTCTAAATCTGGTTTAGTCGGAATGGCCCGATCTTTTGCCCGTGAATTAGGCAGTAGAGGAATTACTGCAAATGTCATTGCGCCGGGTTTTGTAGAAACGGACATGACGTCGGCTCTGGATGAAAAACGTAGAAATGACATTGCACAGCAAGTTCCATTGGGTCGTTTTTGCTCGGCACAAGAGATTGCTGATGTTGTAACTTTTGTAGCATCACCTCAAGCTAGCTATATCACTGGGGCGTTAATCCCAGTTGATGGCGGACTAGGAATGGGTCACTGATATGGGCTTACTCGATGGAAAGAAGATCTTAGTAACAGGAGTACTCACTGATGGCTCCATTGCATTTCATATCGCCCGTTTGGCGCAAGAACAAGGCGCCGAAGTCTTGCTCTCATCTTTTGGTAGAGCACTATCTTTAACCACACGCATCGCGGGTCGACTTCCAGCACCAGCGCCCATTATTGAACTCGATGTAACAAATACTGAGGATCTTGGTGCACTGGAATCTCGAGTGCGTGCGCATTTTCCTAATGGTCTAGATGGTGTTGTTCATTCAATTGGTTTTGCTCCAACATCTGCGTTAGGTGGAAATTTTCTCAACACAGAATGGGAAGATGTAGCAACTGCGATGCATGTATCTGCTTACTCTTTGAAATCGTTGACCATGGCAGCCCGCCCACTATTTAATGGCGGCGGCTCTGTTGTTGGACTTGATTTTGATGCAACCGTCGCTTGGCCAAAATACGATTGGATGGGCGTTGCAAAAGCAGCTCTTGAATCAACATCACGGTATCTAGCCCGTGATTTAGGACCGGAAAATATTCGTGTGAATTTAGTTGCAGCTGGACCTATCCGTACAATTGCCGCGAAATCTATTCCTGGATTTGAAGAGTTTGAAAAAGTGTGGAATGAACGCGCACCACTTACGTGGGATGTAAATGACCCAGTACCTGCGGCGCAAGCAGCGATCGCGCTTCTCTCGGACTGGTTCCCAAAGACCACGGCCGAAATCATCCATGTCGACGGTGGCGTTCACGCGATGGGTGCCTAAGCGCTCAATTTCGCCTTTTTGCCTCTAGCGGGTAATCTTGGCCCCAGACCAGTGGCCTAATAACCACTGCAAGAGGAGTTACCGCTCCCACCTTCATTGCCACTAGTGCGAGCTGGTTTGTCGGATAAGAGAATTATTTCTCTTTACCCTTGCGGTTTTCTTTTGCAGCGCTGTTAGACCAAAGCGTTTGACGAAACCGAAGGAG
>CAEZZN010000021.1_pt1 | contig 23216 bp, 19 predicted proteins | sample 7266561 | NCBI WGS metagenome assembly CAEZZN01 (sample SAMEA6813961, study PRJEB35770) | freshwater metagenome | biome: Freshwater; feature: Freshwater reservoir; material: water | place: Czech Republic | collected 2016-08-15 | depth 30m m
CGAGACAGTGCGAAAGTTAATTCCTGTTGCATCAGCCAAAGCCTGAGCATCTTCCACCGAATGACCCGACGAGTATTTACTTGGCATAGCAACGCCATACACATTTTTTGCTCCCAACGCATCGATTGCGATAGCTGCAACTAACGCGGAATCGATTCCACCTGATAGGCCAAGTACTGCCGATTTAAATCCATTCTTTTTCACATAGTCACGAAGGCCCACGACAAGTCCCTGCCACATTTGCGCCTCATCGCCCAAGCGAGGTGCAATAGTAGGAGCGAGCTCGTTTGCATGTGATGAAACATCGGTAGAGATAATGACATCTGGCGTTGAAGTGCCAGCGGCGCATTCAATATCCACATACATTACGAGATCCTCAAACTGTGGTGCCCGCGCAATCAACTCACCATTTTTATCGACAACGATTGTGTCGCCATCGAAAACTAAATCATCTTGGCCACCGCTCATATTGACATAGGCCAGAGGCGCACCTACCTCGCGAGCGCGCTTATGAACTAGAGCTAAACGCTGATCATCCTTATTTCGCTCATACGGTGAACCATTTGGCACAACTACTAAGCCAGGAGTGCGTGCAGCTATGTCGGCCAGTGAGTGCCAGATATCTTCACAGATCGCGATGGCGACATCGACTCCGTTTATTCGCACAACAAGGCTTGAAGCTCCGGGCGTAAAGTTTCTAAACTCATCAAAGACGCCATAGTTAGGCAGGTGACGTTTGACGTAGCGGGCCTTGATCTGGCGCTCATGAATAATGGCAACGGCGTTTTGTGGTGCACCATCTTGTGAGGTATCTAGATAGCCAACCACTGCAACGATCTGGCCACTGATGCTCGCAGCGATCTCGGTGATCATGGCCTTGCTCGCAGTTTGAAATGAGGGGCGAAGGGCTAAATCTTCAACTGGATATCCAGTCACAATCATCTCTGGAAAGACCACGATATCTGCGCCAGATTCCTTGGCAGAGGTAACGGTTGCAGCGATGAGTGCGGCATTGCCTGCAAGATCTCCCACGGTTGGGTTGACCTGGGCTAGCGCCAGACGCAGCTTCATTTTTCAAGAGTAACAGGGGTAGCCTTAGCCCCGTACCCGGGGACCGGCGATAGTCGGCACCGAGGAGAGGACATCACATGGAAGCCTTATATGGCGGCGCGATGCATCGACGTGTCACGATTCTGGATTTAGCTGCGGCGAAAAAACGCGGCGAAAAATGGGTAATGCTCACATCATATGAGCAGATGACTGCGGCGATCTTTGATGAGGCGGCTATCCCAGTTTTGCTCGTTGGCGATAGCGCTGGCAATAATTTTCTTGGCCTTGAAAACACAATCCCAGTCACCGTCGATGAGCTCATTCCATTGACCCGCGCAGTTGTACGCGCATCTACCAGCGCCATGGTGATCGCAGATCTGCCATTTGGATCCTATGAAACCTCCCCCGAACTAGCACTTGCCACATGCACACGTTTTTTCAAAGAGGCCGGAGCGATGGGTGTAAAGCTTGAAGGTGCCCATGTTAAAACTATTGAAAAACTTGTTGCATCTGGGATTCCCGTCATGGGCCATGTCGGTCTTACTCCGCAGGCCCTTCATCAACTTGGCGGATACAGAGTTCAAGGCCGCACAGATGGCGATGCGATTATGGAGGCAGCCCTTGCCATTGAAAAAGCCGGAGCCTTTGCAGTTGTCTTAGAGCTTGTCTCGGCCGAATTGGCAGGCAAAATCACCGCCGCACTATCGATCCCTACTATCGGAATCGGAGCCGGAGTCAACTGCGATGCCCAGGTATTAGTCTGGACAGATTTAATGGGTCTAACAAAGAATCCGCCGAAGCTTGCAAAGGCCTATCGCAATCTTCGCGCCGAGATGCTTGCTGCAGCTAGCGAATTTGCCGCAGATGTTAAATCCGGCGATTTCCCTGGCCTAGGCCAAACTTTCAACTAACCTGTCCGCTGTGGCAGGCATCGCGATAGATATATCGCCTCTTAAAAACTCGCGAGATTTCCGCAATTTGTGGGCCGCTGGGCTTATTACCTATATGGGCTCGATGATTACCTATGTTGCTGTACCTTTTCAAATCAAAGAGTTGACCCATTCTTACGTAGCCGTTGCTTTGAGCGGTCTGGTTCAAATCCTGCCGCTCATTATCTTCGGTCTCTACGGAGGAGTCTTAGCCGATGCCGTAGACCGTAAAAAAATGGTCTGGGCTACCGAGGCGGCCTCCCTGATCTTGACCTCGATACTTTTAATCAACGCCCTACTGCCCCAGCCCAACTTAGTTTTGATCTATGTCGTTTCAGGATTATTTGCCGCCGTCAATGGATTACAACGCCCGAGCATGGATGCAGCCCTGCCCCGATTGGTTGAACATAAAGATCTCGCCGCGGCCAGTGCCTTGATGAGTCTGCGTTGGCAGTTAGGTGTAATCATCGGTCCGACCATTGGTGGAATTATTATCTCCACCTATTCGATTCCCATTGGCTATGCCGCCGATGTTTTTACATTTGTTATTTCACTTTTTTTCTTATCACGTGTTCGATCCATACCCGCATCGAAAGAGGCTGAAAAGCCATCTCTGGCAGGCTTATTAGAGGGAATCCGTTATGCCTTTAAGCGCCAAGATTTAATTGGCACCTACCTCATAGATCTAGCTGCAATGTTTTTTGCAATGCCAACTGCCTTGATTCCATTTTGGGCCGATCAACTTGGAACTCCCTGGGCATTAGGTCTGATGTATGCCGCCGGGACAGTTGGTTCAATTATCATCACATTGACATCAGGGTGGACTAAAAACTATTCACGCCATGGTCGGGCCATCATGTGGGCGGCCATGGGTTGGGGCACAGCGATCGCCTTGGCTGGTATCTGGAACTCACTTATTCTCGTTCTGATTTTTCTAACTCTGGCCGGAGCATCTGACATGGTCAGCGCCCTCTTTCGATCAACGATGTGGAACCAGACAATCCCCGATAGTTATCGAGGTCGTCTTGCCGGCATCGAACTGCTTTCATATGCAATCGGCCCACTAGCAGGACAGATGCGTGCAGCTGCAATGGCGGCCGTTACTACCTTGTCAATTTCAGTAACATATGGCGGAGTAATCTGCGTGGTTGTTGTAGCCCTACTGGCGGGTTTTATGCCCAAATTTCGCCGCTATGACGCCAAAACCAACGAATTTGCCCTCGCAAAACTCCGAGAAAATGAACTGCGAGAAAAGGGAGAGTAATTTTTCTCATCAATTCTTTCGTGAATGCATAAAAAAAATAAAAAAGAATTTGCGACACGCGCTAAATTATTTCTCTTACAGTGTGGCATTTTCTCCTAATTAGTGTCACGCTTATCCACGAAAAGGTTTGGGTGACGGATCCGAACCATTCCGATAGGAGAAGTACGTGGCCGCAGCAAAGAAAGCAGCACCAAAGAAGCGTCGCAAGAAGGCAGCAGCTCCAGCAGCTGCACCAAAGAAGCGCCGCAAGAAGGCAGCTGCTGTAGCAGCTCCAAAGAAGCGCAAGAAGGCAGCTGCTAAGAAAGCTGCTCCAAAGCGTCGTAAGAAGAAGGCAGCAGCATCAGCTGCTCCAAAGAAGCGCCGTCGCAAGAAGGCAGCTGCTAAGTAATTAGCAATTAAAAAAACCCGCCACTTTATGTGGCGGGTTTTTTTATGCAGTTTTTTTTCATCACTTTCTTATTCTTCAATTACCTCTTTACGAAGTGAATCTTCTATGCGCAAAAAGATAGCTGAAATAATCTCTTGATCCACCTTTGATAAATGATCAACAAATCTAGCTCGCACACTTTCGACATGATCCGGGGCGGCGGCAACTATTGCCTTCCATCCCTTGGGAGTCATCACGGCAAAGTAACCTCGCTTATCTGATGGGCAGGCTTCTCGCTTTACCCAGCCTGCTTTTTCCATGACCTTCATGCGGTGGGACAAACGCGAGCGCGATAACAATGCAATCTCGGCAAGTTCGCTCATTCGCATTTTGCGCTCTGGAGCATCACTTAACTGCGCCAAAATTTCATAGTCAGCCATCGACAAATCATGGCCCTCTAAATCACTATCGAGAGCCTCAAGTAAGCGCCGGCTTGCAATGATGTAGCGGCGCCAGGCCTTCATTTCGGCCGCATTGAGCCATCGAGGTGCGGTAGCGTTTTGGCTTGTCATACGGATAAGTCTACGCTAACGGTTGAAGATTCAACTACTTTTATTTGTGAAAGGTAAAGCCATTGAGTACTGGTTTCTCCTTTGATATCAAAGCTAGCCAAGAAGGTTCACTGGCTCGAGTTGGAACTATCACTACTCCCCATGGTCAAATCCAAACACCTGCATTTATTCCAGTAGGCACTAAGGCAACCGTTAAATCTGTTCTGCCTGAAGCCATGGCAGATCTTGGGGCGCAAGCGTTATTAGCAAATGCCTACCATCTGTACTTGCAGCCAGGCTCTGATGTTTTAGATGAGGCTGGTGGCCTTGGTCAATTTATGAACTGGCCCGGACCAACAATTACTGACTCTGGTGGCTTTCAAGTTTTATCCCTTGGTGTTGGCTTTAAAAAAGTATTAGCGATGGATGCCCAAACTTTTCGCCGCGATGATGTCATCGCTGGCAACAAAGAACGCCTTGCCCATGTAGATGATGAAGGCGTAACTTTTAAATCCCACCTTGATGGTTCAATGCACCGCTTCACCCCCGAAATTTCAATGAAGGTCCAACATGAAATTGGCGCCGACATTATGTTTGCCTTTGATGAGTGCACTACCTTGCACAACACTCGTCCATATCAAGAGTTAGCCATGGATCGCACATTAGCTTGGGCGGTGCGATGCCTCGATGAACATAAGCGCCTTACCGAAGAACGAACTACCAAGCCCTACCAAGCTCTTTTCGGAGTAATCCAAGGAGCTCAATATGAAGACCTTCGAAAGAAAGCTGCCGGTGATTTAGGTGGCCTTGAATCATCGGGCCAATCCTTTGATGGCTTTGGAATTGGCGGGGCGCTAGATAAGGCATCTCTGGGCACAATCGTTTCTTGGGTCAATCAGGTGCTGCCTGAAAATAAACCCAAGCATTTGTTGGGCATAGGAGCCCCAGAAGATCTCTTTGTTGGGGTTGAAAATGGAATCGATACCTTTGATTGCGTTTTAGCATCCCGAATTGCACGAACAAGTGCGGTGTACACGATGGAAGGGCGTTTTAACCTGTCTAATAGCGGTTATAAGCGCGATTTCACGGCCATTGACGATGAATGTGACTGTTACACGTGTACGCACTACACACGGGCTTATATGCACCATGTATTCCGCAGTAAAGAAATCATCGCAGCAACGCTAGCCACGATTCATAATGAGCGATTTATTGTGCGCTTAGTTGATCAGATGCGTCAGGCATTGCTAGATGGAAACTTTAACGAAATGAAAGCTGATTTCATGGGTCGATACAAACATCGCAGCGGACAAGCTCGCGACTAAGGCGTCTTATCTGCAGCCTTGCCTACCGTTGTCCATCCCCCAGGAACCATCTCTAGCGCCTCTTCTGGACCCCATGCTCCATCAAAATATGGATGCAGTTTTGCAGGGTTCTTTAAAATGTCATCGAGAATCTGCCATGAAGCAAGCACCGCATCGATGCGAGTAAAGCGGAAGTGATCGCCAATAATTGCGGCATCGAGTAAACGCTCATAGGCCTCTTTGCGTTGGCCAAGAGCTGCAGCAAATTCAACGGTCAAGTCAACGGTATTAGTTACCAAATCAGAGCCTGGTGCTTTTGCTTGAAGTGATAGATCTACGCCATCGTGGCGGCCCATTCGAAAGCGCACGATATTTGGTTCAGGGGCAGGTGCACCTTTAACCGTAAAGAGTTGGCGGGGTGGCTGCTTAAATTCAACAACGGCTTCCATTGTTGTCTCGGCCATTTTTTTACCAGTACGCAGATAAATTGGCACACCAGCCCAGCGCCAGTTATCAATAAATAATCGCATTGCTACAAATGTTTCAGTTTGAGAATGTTCAGCTACGCCAGCTTCATCCAGGTAACCCACGTATTGGCCGCGAACTACGTTTTCAGGGGCTACATCGCGCATCGCTGATAAGACTTTTATCTTCTCGTTTTGCAAAGCCGCAGCGCCCATATCGATGGGTGGCTCCATGGTCAACATTGTTAGCACCTGAAGCAAGTGGTTTTGCAAAACATCTCGAACTGCGCCCACTTCGTCATAAAACTTTCCACGGCCTTCGATTCCAAAATCCTCAGTCATGGTGATCTGGATATTTGAAATGTAGTTACGGTTCCAGACCGGTTCAAACAAGGTATTGGCAAAGCGGAAAACCAGCAGATCTTCTACTGATTCTTTACCCAGGTAATGGTCGATGCGATAAATCTGATTTTCTGGCAAAAGCTTTTTCAAAGAATCATCCAAAGCGATCGCCGAAGCTAAATCGCGTCCAAAGGGTTTCTCAACAACTACTCGAGCACTAGCAGTAAGGCCAACAGCATTGAGGCCTTTAGTTACATCGGCAAACATGTCCGGAGCAATAGCTAAATAGACCACTGGTAGTTCAAAGCCGGCTAGGGCTTTATGAAGATCTTCAAAAGTAGAAGGCTCCTTGTAGTCACCTACCACCAGATGCATCTCATCGAGTAGATCCTTCAAGACTTGCTCATCAACAATTTGGCCTAATACCTCATTGCGATCTCGAATAGATTTTTCAACTATCTCTTTAAATTTTTCTTGGCTCCATTTAGTTGATGCCACCGCAAATACCGGGATTTCTAACTCGCCCGCTTCTTGCATTTCATATAGTGCTGGAAATAATTTTTTCTTAGCTAAATCTCCGGTGGCCCCAAAGAGCACCAGTACATCGGCACGTTTCAAGGAAGAGGACCTTTGTTAATTTTTCTTGGGATGTGGTTCGTTGTGCCCACCAAATTTATAGCGCATTGCACTTAATGCCCGATTAGCAAAATCATCATTTCCACGGGATGCAAAACGTGAATATAAAGAAGCACTCAAAACATGTGCAGGAATTCCAGCCTCTAGTGCAGCTTGTACGGTCCAGCGACCTTCACCGCTATCGCTGACTTCGGTTGAATATTCAGATAGCTCTTTGCTCTCCTGCAGAGCCTGGGCTGTTAGATCTAACAGCCATGAAGCAACAACACTTCCGCGGCGCCAGGTTTCGGTAATTTCTGGAATATTTAAATCATAAGCCGGGTTCATGCCATCTGCGGCATCAAAGATTGCAAGGCCTTCAGCAAATGCGGCCATCATTCCGTATTCGATTCCGTTGTGAACCATCTTCACAAAGTGGCCAGCACCGGCTGGGCCGCAATGGAGATATCCATACTCGCTTTGCGTTGGAGCACCGCTTCGCCCAGGTGTGCGATCGGCGGCTTCGACTCCTGGGGCTAAGGCTTTAAAGATGGGATCAAGGGATGTTACAACCTTTGCATCTCCGCCAATCATCAAGCTATAGCCACGTTCTAGGCCATACACGCCGCCACTTGTTCCTACATCTACAAAGTTAATTCCTTTGGCGGCTAACTTCTTTGCATTAACAACATCGTTTTTATAATAAGAGTTTCCGCCATCGATGATCGTGTCGCCCGCTGATAAGTGTTCGGCGACTGCATCAATTGTTGAATCAGTAACTGCGGCTGGAACCATAATCCAGACAGTACGAGGAGTTGGAAGGGCTGCAGCCAGCGCTTTTAAATCAGCTGCCGGTGTGAAGCCTTCACTAGAAAGGGTTTTGATTGCATCAGGGCTGACATCGTGAACAACTGATGTGATTCCAGATTGTCCTAATCGACGGACGATATTGGCACCCATTCGGCCCAAACCGACCATTGCAAAATTAACTGTGCTCTCCATGGGGCCAGTCTACTCGCTGCTACTTATTCTGCGAAAAAAGCCTCGGCATCAACGATTAATCGGGTTAATTGCGCCGCCATTACATGGCCTGCAGGAATCGAGCGGTCGGCTTCAAGAATCTGAGTAACTGCTGGGGCCTTAGCTTCACCCGTTGCGATGATCCACACTTGATCAGATTTATTAATGAAATCCATTGAAAAAGAAACACGTTGTAGTGGTGGCTTGGGTGAGTCAGTAATAGGGATTGCTTTGGCAGTAAAACTAGTTTCTTTCTTACTGTCCCAATGGTTAGGAAACAACGATGCTACATGTCCATCTGGTCCTAGTCCCAAAACACAAATATCCATTGTTATCGCTGAAAGTTCTGCCTCATAAGAAGCTGCCGCTTCAATAACATCGACTCCGTCATTTGTTGATTTCACTTCATGCACTAATACCGATGTATTTGTAAGTCCAGTGCGAACTGGCCCAGAATTGCGCAGTGGACTATCGGCAGTATCAAAGCGTTCATCACTAAACCAGATATGCAAACCTTTTAAATCTTTGGCACTGGTATTGAGTTTTTCAACTAGGGCTTCAGCAAATTGGCCACCCAATGTCCCACCAGTGAGTGCGATATGGCACGAACCTTTTTCAGCCAGGTGTATCCAAATAATCTCTAACGCTTCCATGACCGTGGCGCTGACCAGTGCATTAGCATCTGCATACATCGTGAGATCTAGATCTTCATTCAACGCGAGACTACTTTCGGTAAATTCCAATTAAACTTTATCGAAATTTCGCGCACTAATACAACGCTTAGGCCAGAAATAATCGCTGCGGCTAATTCGTCAATATTCCATTTAGCCAGAAGTAAATAAATAAGCGCGCCAGCCAACGCACTCGTTCCTACAGTTTCACGGTGTAATAGAACAGGTTGAACTTGGCACAAAATATCTCGAAACAATCCTCCAGTAACAGCCCCAACAATTGCTAATACAAGGGCGGCCAGAAAAGGTGCATCATGAGTAAGTGCGAACTGGGCACTTGAAACCGTTGCAACACCCAGTCCCAAAGTATCTAAAGACAAAGCAAATCTGCCTACTTCTTGTTTCTTTCCAATTGCGATCGTGATTATTACTGCGGCAATAATTGGAAAAAATAGCCACGGATGCAAAATCCACGGTGGACGCTGGCCCATGAAAATATTTCGCAGAGTTCCACCCGAAATTGATGCGATTGCTGCAATCAGCAATATGCCACCGTAATCAAGACCCTTGTTTGCTGCAACGCGTGCTCCAACTAATGCAAAGGCAAAAGTTGAAACTAGATCGAGTCCGTAAACCAGTAGTTCTAGATCCATCAGGATCTACTACTTCTTAGCGGCTAGTCGAGCCTCACGACGAATACGCTGTTCGGCAGGATCTGGTACAGGAACAGCTGAAATCAAACGACGCGTGTAATCATTTTTAGGGTTAAGCAAAATAGCGTCACGATCGCCTTCTTCAACTAACAAACCATTTTGCATTACTGCAATGCGATGAGACAGGATGTCTACAACTGCTAGATCGTGGCTGATGAAAAGACAGGCAAACTTCAGCTTCTCTTGAAGTTCTTGTAATAAATCTAGGAAGCGGGCTTGCACAGAAACATCAAGTGCCGAAGTTGGTTCATCGGCAATCAATAGATCTGGCGTTAGCGCTAAAGCACGGGCGATACCTACACGTTGGCGTTGTCCACCAGAGAGTTCGTGCGGATAACGGTTGCGATAACTGCGTGGAAGTTCTACTTGATCCAATAAATCTTCAATCATGTGTGCAAGTGCATCACCCTTAGCAATTTTTGCTAAGAAGATTGGTTCTCCGATGGATTCACCTATTGGAAGGCGTGGATTTAATGATGAAGCAGGATCTTGGAAAACAATCCCTGTATGGCGACGAATAGAAAATAAATCCTTCTGAGTCGCGTGACTGATATCTTTACCAACAATCTCAATGGAACCAGTTTTAATCGGCAATAGTCCAATAGATGCGCGACCAACAGTGGTTTTGCCAGAACCAGATTCGCCAACAAGGCCAACAATCTCACCCGGGTAGATTTCAAGGTTAAAGTTTTTAACTGCTGTAAATGCAGGTATGCGCCCACGCTTTGGATACTCAATAGTCACGTCAGTGAGCTTTAAGACTGGTGCTGGTTTTGCGCTTTCCGAATACGGCATAGTGCGTTTCTTCGTAGAACCAAGTTTTGGTACAGCGCCAAGAAGTTGTTGCGTGTAAGGGTGTTGGGGATTATTGAAGATTTGGTCAGCGCTTCCGCGTTCAACTGTCACTCCATCTTTCATAACCAAGATTTCATCAGCCATATCGGCGACAACACCCATATCGTGAGTGATTAATAAAATCGCAGAATTGAGCTTATCTTTTAGCCCGCGCATCAAATCAAGGATTTCGGCTTGAACAGTTACATCCAGCGCAGTTGTTGGTTCATCAGCAACTAGTAAACCTGGATCGCAGGCTAGTGCTTGCGCAATCATTGCCCGCTGGCGTTGTCCACCTGAAAGTTGGTGAGGATATTTATTAATAGATTTCTCTGGTTCCGGAATATCTACCAAGGTGATTAACTCCAAGGCGCGCTCATGCGCCTGAGTTGGACCCATATCAAAGTGATTGCGCAATGTCTCAACAATCTGGAAACCAATTGTGTATACAGGGTTAAGCGCCGTCATAGGCTCTTGGAAAATATAGGCAACTTCGCGGCCACGGAATTTGCGTAAAGTTGCAGAGTTAGCGTTAAGCATCTCTTCTTGTTTAACTTGAACGCTTCCAGACATTCGGGCATTGGATGCAAGTAACGACATCAAACCAAGGGCAGTTGTTGATTTACCGGAGCCTGATTCGCCCACGATGGCAGTTACTTTGCCTGCGTTAAGTTCTAGGTTCATATCAATTACTGCTGGATACCAAACACCATCTACCCAGAAATCAACGTTGAAATCACTAATCTTTAAGACTTGTTCAGACATGTGATGCCTCGACCTTCTGTGACAAGATTGGAGTGTGAGTAACGTCGAAATCTTCAGGCCCCGCAGCAGCGTTTTTGCCGCTTTCATTGCCTACAGCGTTATCGCGATTATGGTTATTCAAACTTTCTTCATGAGCGATGCCCATGGGTGCATTAGTGCAACAATCTGGGGTACCTTCGTAGCAACTTTGAGCTACCTGATTTTGCATAGACCAAAGGTCGAACTCTTTGATGAGGGAATTAGAATCACTAATCCATTTGATCAAATCACTGTGGGTTGGCAGAGCGTTGACAGTATTGATGCCAAATACACCATGAGTATTCAAGTTGCTAACAAAGTTATTTATGCGTGGGCTGCTCCCGCACCCGGTCGATATCACAGCAGAACTATCCATCCCAGTGAAATCAAGGGGATGGATATCGGAATTGGTGGACTTATTCGTCCGGGTGATAGTCCTAGAACTCACAGTGGTGCTGCTGCTTACCTTGCCATCATGCGACTTAAGAGTTTTAGAGACGCTGGAAGTACGAACGGTTGTAACAGCAGCGCTATTACGAATAAAAATGGATTGCTCATTCTGATTATCAGCTTTGTGCTGGGTATCATTTTTAATATCTATCATTTTTGAACTCCGGTTTTTGACCCGAGTTTTGCGCGATCACGGTCTTTACGTGTAAGTCGACGGCGCTGGCGCGGATCGAATGCATCACGCAAACCATCACCAATAAAGTTAATACTTAAAGCTATGACGATAATAAATAGACCGGGATACCAGAACAGCCAAGGCCTTGTAGTGAAGGATTCCTGATACTGACTAATTAGCGATCCCAAAGAAACATCGGGAGCTACTACACCAAAGCCCAAATACGAAAGCGCAGTTTCAAGAAGAATCGCACCTGACATCAATAGCGTCACAGACACAATAATGATTCCCACTGCATTTGGAAGAATGTGCTTAAAGATAATGCGACGATTAGTAGCACCTGCTACACGCGCGGCATCAACGAATTCACGTTCACGTAAAGTCAAGAATTCACCACGGACCAGACGTGATAAGCCTGTCCAACCAAATAGTCCAAGGTAAAAAGCTAAAAATGCAACTCCTAGGTTGCCAAAGTGAAAACCGATAACAGATCCGATAATGATAGTTGGCACAGTTATGATGAAATCTGTAAAGCGCATCAAAATGGCATCAATCCAGCCCCGATAAAAGCCAGAAATTGCTCCGACCACTGTTCCGATAACTCCTGCAATCGCACCAATGATGAATGTGACCATCAATGAGCGTTGTGCCCCACGCATAACCAGAGCTAGATAATCACGACCGATATCATCCTGTCCAAAGGGATGATCGCCCAAGTGAACTCCGTTGCCACCTAGAAAATTTGGTACAACACTAAGTGTCGGACAGCCGACTAACCCATCCTTGCATTGGCCAAGAGTAAGTTCGGGCAAATCTTCTATCGAATATTTCCACCACCCAGGGATGCGAACTCCAAAATACTTGGCATCTAATGCCGAATACACCAAGCCAATGATTGAAGTTAAAACAAAAATTGACACCATTGCACCGCGGTGCCTAAAAAATCGTTTGCGAACAATTTGGCTTTGGCTTAAGCCTTGTGTTTCTCTTTCAATCAAGGAGATCTCTGCTGAATCGCCTTCGACAGAATTATTCTCGTTCATGCACCGGATCCTGTTCTGATTCGAGGGTCAAGGGCTGAGTACAGTAAATCCGCGACTAAGTTAGCCATAAGCGATAACGTGCCCGTCAGGAAAAAAACGCCCATAAGTAAGTTCAAGTCAAAACTATTAATAGCCATGTTAAAGAGCGTTCCCATACCTTTCCAACCAAATACCTTTTCTGTGATAATCGCCCCACCGATAATTCCTGCAAAGTCCACAACAATAATGGTCGACAGAGGAATCAAAGTATTTCTGAATGCATGGCGCATAATTACCGTACGCTCTGAAAGACCTTTAGCACGTGCAGTGCGTATGTAATCTTGGTTGAGTACTTCTAGCATCGTTCCGCGTGCAAATCGGATATAACCAGCAAATGAGATTGCGGTTAGGGCTACTGTCGGCAAGATCAAGTGCATGAGCAAATCAAGTGTAGTAACCCAGTAATCCCCGGGCTCCAAAAGTGAATTTGCCTGGCCCACCGTTGGTACAGGGCGATAATTAATTGCATCAGTGCTAATAAAACGTGGCCAAGTGCTCATCAATTGGTCTAGAAGGCGAATCAAGCCCATGAAAATTCCAGTGAGAATGCTTGTTCGAATTATGGCAATTTTGTCTATTTTTGCGAAGAAAAGTGAAACTAGAACAGCGCTGAGCAAAGTTAGTGCAGCCATTGCTAGTAAAACCAGGGTTTGATTGGAGAGTTTAAAAGCCCATTTGGTTGGGTAATAAAAAACTAGTCCGACAACGGCCATAGTAATTGAAGATCGAAGTGCTGACTTATTATTGATGCCAACAGATAATTGGGTGACTCCAAAAGCGATTCCGATGGAGGCAATGAAGAAGAATATAGGGCCAAAGCCTGGTTCTAAGAACCAGTTGATTTTCTGGAGTATCCATAAAACAACCATTGTGCTCAGAGCAACTGCGCTAAATATTGAGTAGCTCTTTCTCCGTGCGCCACCAGCTATTGATGCAACTATCAATCCGATTACAACACCAATGATTACCAACGCTCCAAGTGAAATCGTGGGTTTATCCAGCCAGTTATTAAATTGAATTGCCATAAATTGCTTAAGCAGAACCGCTACCCAGAAAATTGGGAGAGAGAAAAGCAAGAAGGAAACGAAAGTCATTGAGTAATCAAATTTGCTGTACTGGCGAAGCGCAGTAACGATTCCAACTGAAATTCCAAGCACCATCGCCAAGATCGAAGCAGTGAAAACTAAGCGCAATGTTGTTGGGATTGCTGATAAAATTGCCGTACCCACGGATTCTCCAGTTCGCGTAGAACCTAAATCCAATTTACCTACAAAAATCCCCAAAACTCCACGAAGCCAAAGAAAATATCTAAATGGTGGCGGGATATTTAGCTGCAACTCACGGGTTAGCGCAATGATCTGCTGCTTAGCTCGTGGATCTTGGCTAATTTTAAGTTCACCGATTGGATCACCAGAAATTGCAGCCAAATTATAAAGAAGAAAACTCGAGCCCAACAAAATCACACCTAATGTGCCAATTCGTCGCATGATATAGGCGAACAAGATCTACTCCTTTGTGCTGAAGATTATTTATGGTTCCCTAAGAGAGAGATACTAACCTGTTGCAGACTTAAAAATACGGCACCCGCGTGATGCGGGTGCCGTATTTGTTAAGAACTTCCTAACTTATTTCAGTTTAGAAGTGCCAATCCCATACGTTCCAAAGAACTGTTGGGCTTAGCGGGGCTGGGTCCATTCCCTTGAGATCTGAGTTGTAAGCAACAACGCCAGGCCATTGGAAAATAGGAATTGAAACAGCATCAGCAATCAGAATCTTCTCAACTGCTACGTACTTTGCGTAGATCTGAGCTGGGGTTAATACATCAGTTTCAAGCGATGACACAATTTCATCAACTGTTGCATTTTCGTATCCAGTTTGTGACTCTGTTGACTTGTAACTTCCGTAGTTTCCAGATTGGGTTACGGCAGTCTTTGACCAAGCATAGAACTGGACATCGTATTTATTGTCTTCAAGGAACGCTGACCAACCTTGAGTTGGTGTTATGTCCACATCAAAACCAGCCTTGGCTTCTTCGGCCTTAACTAGCGCAGCTTCTGCAGCACGGCGAGGGTTGCTTGGTTGGCCCCAAAGCATCTTAATCTTTACACCTGTAGTACCAGCGTTTGGATAGTACTTCTTAACCAATGCTAAAGCAGCTGCTGTGCGTTGTGCTTGAGTTCCCTCAGTAAACTTTTCAGCTCCTGAATCTGCAACCATCTTCTTGTATGCCGTTTCACCAGGGAAGTACTGCAGTGAGTTCATCACAACAGCCTTTGGGTTCACCGGCTTAACAATCTTGTCGATGATTTCCTGACGTGGGTAGGCAAGCAAGAATGCAGTACGCAAATCCTTAGCTTGCTGTGAGTAACCAGCAAATGGACCTGTGTACTTATCTTTCACACCTTGTGCTGATCCGCTTCGAACTTCAACATGCTCGTATGAAGAAATTGCAAAACCATCAACGTTAACTGCTGATCCGATTTTATTAAGTGCTGCTACAGAATCGGCGGTCGCAATTGCTTCATAGACATCTACCTCTTTGTTAGCAAGTGCTTGCGCAGCTGCAGTTGAATCAGGAATTGTCTTGAAAACCACAGTTTCGATTCCGCTTGTGGCAGGACCAGAATTGTAATTTGGATTCAATTTCATCGTTACTGTTTGGTCTTTCACAATTGATGAAACAAGGTACGGACCATTACCAACAAGTAGCAATGGATTTGTCTTTGAATCTACTGTTGTAATGTCATAAGCATCAGACCAGACCTTGGCAATCTTTTTCAAGGTTGCTGTGTCTTTTGATTGGTAAGCAGTGAGGAACTTGCTCTTCAATGCAACATTGTGAGGATAGGTTCCAAGCTTCTTCTCACCGTTGGCTAGAGCCATCAGTGTGTGCACTGGTGATGGTCCTGGACCATAAAGCTCCCAGTCTGGGAAGAACTTCTTGTATGTAAGAACTACAGACATACGATCTGATGCAATTGAAACATCTTTAATCAGTTCGTTGTAAGCGCCATTGTAACCAAGTGAGTCAAATGACTGAAGAGTGTCACTTGCTGGATCTCCAAGACCGGCTGCAATTGAATAGTCATTTGATGAAAGGATGTGTGATAGAAGTAGATCTACACCAGTAATTGGTGTGCCATCTGACCACTTCACGCCCTTATTCACTGTGTACTTCACTTTAAATTCAGAAGCAGTTCGCTTAGTAATCTTGTAAGTACCGAATGCTGTATTTCTAACATAATCAACTTTATTGTTGTAATAGGCAAATCCCATACTTGATAAGTATGCAACATTTCCATTGAGCACTAAGTTGTGATCAGGCTGTGATGGATTTAAAGATGTGAATGTATTTGAATCCACAATCACAACTGTTGAACGCGTAGCTGCATTAGCCGGAGACAAAGTCCCAAGAGCTAAACCTGCAACCGCGAGTACTGCTAGCGCAACCTTTGCGCCGCGATTTTTCTTCATATTTCCTCCTCGAGGGATTAGTAAAAGCGTCTGTGGAGAGTCGACCTGCCCCATAGGCGCTTTTGGTGGAGTGAGTCTGCCCGAATTGCCCGGTTAAGTGCAACAGGTGAAGGATTTGTCTGAGCGTGGGTTTTGTAACGATGTACGTGATAATCCAGGCTCACGGGTAGGAAGACGGGGTGATGCCTAGGCCTTCTTTCGAGCAGCTTCGATTTTGGCAGTTGTCAGATGAGGAACAGCAATTGCCCACAAGAAAAGCCCAAGAATGGCTGAGATGAAATATGGAGCCCGAAGGGCATATTCACGTGAGGCAAAGTGCGTGATCAGGGTTACCAAACCCCCTCCAACAAACATTCCAATAGGAATTGAGCCCCACGCGAAGAATCGATAGACACTATTTACTCGACCCAATAAATGTGAGGGGATGATGCTCTGACGCAATGAGACTGTAATGGTATTCCATAACACACCTAACATGACTTCAAATAATGTCACCACCCACACCACTTGCCATGACGAAGTTAATCCAACTATTAGTGATGCCGCCGGTCCTACCGCCAATGTTAAGGCTAGAGATCTTCCACTACCCAATTTTGAAGAAATTTTCGGCGCGAGTAGTCCACCGATTGTTCCGCCAATAGCGCCAGCAGTTCCAAGAATTGCAAAGATAAAAACTGAAGTGTGCAATACCTCTTGGGCAAATAAAATAAAAACAGCACCAACCATTGTGCCAAGACCGTTCATGCAACCCAAAATAATCGCCATAGGACGCAAAAGAGAGTGCGACCATAGCCAGTTATAGCCCTCTTTAATCTCTGCTTTAAAGTTGATTTTTTCTTTTGGAACTTCTCTGGCTACAGGCTTAAAACTTCCCTTAAGTGAGAAAATTAATGCAACTGCAAAGAAAAATGAGGCTGCATCAAAGAAGAATGGCAAAAAAATGGCTATGCCAATGAGAAGTGAACCTAACGGTGGTCCAATAAAACTATTGGTTAAAGACTCGGCAGACCACATCCGACTATTTGCTACTTCTAAATCCTCTTTACTCACCACCGAGGGCATCAACGACTGTGCGCTGTTATCACGCAACACTTCGGCTAAACCGAACAGAAATGCAGTTAAAGTTAGAACGCAATAAAGCAACCAGTTAGTTTCTAAATCAGTGATTTTAGTTAAATCATTCAGGGATGGAAGTGAATCGTGATTGAAGTAAACAAATATTCCCACAATCACCGTGAGTAAACCTCTAATGAAATCCATTCCAACAATTAATTTCCTGCGGTCAAATCGATCAGTTAAGACCCCTGCATGCAGGGTAAAAATCAACCAAGGTAATCTGGATGCAAAACCGGCAGCGGCTATCAATATCGGAGATCTAGTGACTGCTGATGCCAGCCAGGGATAGGCAACCATAGAGACTCCATCACCCAGGTTTGAAATTGCAGTAGCAGTCCAGAGTTTCCAATAGGACGCTCCTAATGATTTACCCATTTCTTTCTCCTTCTCTTGCCGTTTGGTCCTCTACGTGTAATAAAAAGTTTAGTGAGAACATTGCAATGAGAGTTGCTATTGCACCACCAACAAATAGCGGCAATCGCAGGCCACCCCTAGCCACAAAACCACCTAGTAAGGATCCAAAGGGCATTAATCCCCAGACAATTGTGCGTCGTGTCCCATGAATACGGCCAAAGAGATGACCTGGAATTACAGATTGATATGTTGCCATCAATAAAATATTCCAGTTGGTAATCGTGAATGAGACAATTGTGGCAAGCCCAAGAAATACATAGATATTGGGCGAAAATCCTTCTAGTAGAACTAAAAATGAACTTATGAAGATGGAAATTGCCATGACTCTGCTGCGTCCATACATAGTTGAAAGTTTAGGCGCAGATAATCCACCCAGAATTGCGCCTAATCCTTGAACTGCCAATGCCAAACCAAAAAATGATGGCGATAGATCTAATTGCTGCAAAATGAATAAGACAATTGTTGATGTCGCGAGCGAGTAACAAAGCCCAATACTCGCCGTTATAACAACAAGCCTTAAAAGTGGCTTATCCCTATACAGATAATTTATACCGAACTTCATTTCGGCAACAAAGTTTGGCTTTTCCTCTTCACAAACTCCACTTCGTAATTCTTGTAAAAACTTAATTGGGATAGCGGCAGCCAAACCTGCAGCAACTAAAAATCCTAAACTATTTGCAATAAACGGCAGATAAATTGCAATGGCATATAGAAATCCACTTAAGGGGGTACCTATAAATCCTTGTATAACAGTCTCTGAAACTTGAAGTCTAGAATTGCCTTTCTCATATTGAGCTTTATCCAGAATCTGAGGAATGAGGGATTGGGAAGTTGTATCTGCTGTAACTTCACATACTCCAATAAGAAAAGTTGCGATGAAAAGCCAGTAAATCGTCATGGTCTGTGTAGCAATTGATAGAGCCATCAGTCCGGCGATTCCAAACCGAACTGCGTTTGCTCCTGCCAATAAAAACCTTCGGTCGACGCGATCAACAAGGGCGCCGATTGGAATCGCAAACAAAAGCCATGGCAACATTACTAATGCACTAATTGCCGAGATAAGAACGGGATTCCTAGTCAGCGTCACCGCTAGAAGCGGGGCTGCAGCTACTAAAACTCCATCAGCAAGATTTGAAGCCAGACTTGCGCCCCACATGCGATTAAATGCAGGCCCTAAAGATTTCATGCACGCCAGCCTAGTGCTGTGAGTTATATAAGTAAGAGCTTTTTAGCTTTTTCAACTGCGGTATGACGCCCATTGGCGTCTAACTTTCGGTAAGTATTTCGTAAATGTGTCTTCATCGTATTTTGTGAAATATGCAAAGTTTTGGCAATTACAGATATCGGATTTCCAGTCGTAAGGTGCTTGAGGATTTCTAACTCTCTTTGAGTCAAACTCTCTTCTAGCTCGCCTGAGTTGTTATTCATTGTATGAAGTCTTTGAGTCATTGCCTGCACAAGCCGTTCCATATAGATAGTTGGTTTTGCGGCGGCGGCTTTAACAATCAATGTGTACATGCCGGTTTGTCGAATAAAGTATTCAAAGTAACCATTTTCAGCACCAAGATCCAATGCCCTGTCCAGAGATTTAAGTGCAGATTTTTCTTTCTCTAAATTGATACTCGCTTCTGAAAGCCACTTATTAATCTTCTGCCTAACCGTGTTTTCAGGAAGTTCTGCGATTTTTGCAGCTACTGTTTTGGGATTCCTTGTTAGTTCAATATTCCCTTGTATTTGACGAACTAGCTCTATTGGCGGCATACGATTAATCAATTCGTCGGCTCGGGCCCAATCTTTAGTCATTAACCGTAAGAAAATTTCGCTCATATCAATCACCCAACTCAGCTGGTTGGGGGTTTGTAGAGTGGATAGGAATTTTCGTTGATTTGAAATCAACTCTGATGATGCTGACAATGAGCCCTGACTAATCCGAATCCGGATGCCTGTTCCCTCAGCCATAAAAAACCACGGCCAGATTTCCCACTCTTTTGCTAGTTCCATGAGTTTTTCTAGAGTCTCCAGACACTCTTCCAGATTTGATGCCTCCAACTGACAACGGGCAAGCACCATCATGGCATCGAGAGGTCCATTGATTCCGGCATATCCGATTTCAGAACCTAGAGATATTGCAATGGCGGCAACCTCGGCGGCTTTGAAATATTCTCCTTCTGAATAGAGAACCATCGATTGAACACAGTTGAGTTGATATGCCAACAAAGATTTATCGCCCTCGGTTGGGAGTAACAGTGCTTGCGCATAGGCTTGATTCAAAGCATCAAATTCATCATAGATAAAAGCTCTACGTGCACGAAGTCGCAATAAAGACATGATGTCAGATGAATCCAGTGAGCTCTTATTCTCATTCGACGCAAGGGCGACATCTAGTGATTGGGATGTTCGATCGAAATCACCCCGGGCGAAATAAATGTTCGCGTTGACCATAGAGCTTAATTGATGCAACAGAGCACCATCTGGGGAAACACTAGCTATGTATTCTAATTCCGAAGCTAAGGCTTCAGCGCCTTGAAAATCACACATTGTAAGGTGTCCTACAACTTTGATTGTTTTGCGCATCACCTCACCTGCTGGGGAATCATCGCCCGCGAAGTGAGACCATCTAATTAGAAGATCGCCGCGCCCAATAGCCGCCATTTCGCGGACGCTGGCTCTAAATATTTCAGTAAACCTTTCGCGATTACCAGACAAATAAATAAAATTGAGTGCTTTTGATAGCTCTCCTCTAGTTACAAGAAGCTCAGCAAGTCTGCTCTGAATATTTCTTGTTTTATCTGTTGATACTTGAGGAATTTTGCGCAAAGTTTCAAACATTACGGGGTTGAATCTATACGTACGAATCTTTGAATTTGTAAGAGTAAAAAACAATCCGTCGGCTGCAAGGCGATTGAGAAAAGCCTCAGAATAATCCTCTTCCAAAATGATTTGAGCAATTTCAGTGTCAAACTCTTCTATAATGCTAAGTTTTAGAATTTTATCCTGTGTTGAGTTTGAAAAAGTCCCATAAGTTTCCATTGCTAAAATTCCTATTGGATTAACGTCAGAAAAAACTGCCTCAGAGAAAGTTGTGCGAGAGTTTCCTTTTGTAATATGTCGGCACATCAATTGCACGGCTGCCGGCCATCCTTGACAGTTCCCTAACTCTTTAGCATTTGCCTTATCTGTTAAATCAACATTATTTATTTTCGCTATCGCTTCTACTTCCTTGGTAGTAAATTTCAAATCTTCACTTGTAATTATGCTTAGATTTCCAATTGCTGCATATCGAGCTAGCGAGGTTAACGGAGTCGTCCGACGAATAATCACTAAATGGCTGTTGTCGGGCACGCTATCAAGAATTAGTTGTGCAAATGGGGCGATTTCATGATTTTCTGATCTTGATGTGTCAATTACAAAATTAAACTCACCCGAAAGTTTTGAGACTGCTAAGCCAAGCCCCTTGATCGCACCAACTGGATCTATATTTTGAAGATATTCAATACCGGCAAAGAAATTAGGGAAATGGCTTTCCAAGGATGCAATGACATGTGTTTGAAAATCTTTAATTGTGTCTGCCACATCCATGGTGTACCAAATAGTTGGACGCTCACTCGCTTGCGCCCACTCAGCTACTAGCGATGATTTTCCAAACCCGGCAGGAGCAATTACTAAAGTCGCTCCCGGCAGGCTATTTTCAAATAATGGAAATAAGTGCTTGCGTGATAAAAAATTGGCGTTGATTATTGGTGGTTGTGAGCGCGGCAGACTCACCCCTGATGAGGTGATATTTTTAGCGCTCATGTCCTAAGGGTGATACCCCGAAGCCCTTAAATCAAGTAGCAATCACCCTTCAAGGGGTGAGGGATACGGGGGATATTTCTCCAACGTGGATAGACCAATGGTTCAATCCACGCTCCAAAAACTACAGCGCTAGATTCTTTGTAATCTGATCTGCATGCTCGATTGCATGGCGCGTATAAACCTGCAACCAACGCTCTAATGTAAATTCTCCGGCTTCAGAGTGAATACAAAAATTCTTTAACTGCTCTGGCTCTAATCTTTTGATTATTGCTAGTGAACCAGCGCGCACTGCAGCAAAAACAGCAATAGAAGTTTCAACCGGCATATCGGTATAACCAAGGGTCGGATTCTTAGCCCACGCCCCTTCGTCATAGCCTTGAATCTCTGTGCCAGGTTCAGCGATCAACCGGCGCAAACGCGCATATGACTGGGCTTCACTATCGGCGCAATGGTGAATAACTTGGCGTGAGCTCCAGTCTTCGCCTACACATATATCTAACCTTGATTCAGGCACGTTATTGGCAATCGCTAAATACTCATTCGTCGCCTTTTCGTATGCTGCTGCGATCTCTGCAATCGATGACATTAGTTTCCAATCTGAATCTGGGCTGTATGGGTCTCAATGAAATTATCGTCATCGCCCACCTTGTCGACCAAGAGAACAATAATCACGACAAGTAGCCCGGCGATGATTCCTAGTAATAGACCAGATTTTTTATCAAGATTTATTTGCATGTCCCTACTATAGCCACAAAGAAAAGAACGGCCCGGTTCGCATCTCTGCGATCCGAGCCGTTCTACCCTCGATTTGTAAAGTGCGGATTAACCGATCTTTGCTACCTGAGCAAGTGACTTCTTAAGAAGTTCACCGTCGATAACGCTGAAGCCAAGCGCAGCGCCAACATCCTTAGAGCACTTTGAGCTCAAGACGTATGTGGCATATGCCTTAACTGCTGCAGCCTTTGTCTTATCTGGGTAAGCAGTATCTGCTAGAAGGTAGGAAACGATACCTAGTGGGTAGGCACCCTTTTCCATTGTCTTGTAGTCATAGGTTAGGAAGCCGTTGGCATCCTGGGTTGCTGATGCAAGGAATGCGCCAACACCTACTGAATCTGGAACTACTGATGTGCCAGCTGGGTTGATTACATTTGCAATCTTTAGCTTGTTTGCAGTTGCGTAGTTAACTTCAGCATAAGTAATTGAGTAAGGAGTCTTACCAGCTAGCTGTGAAACGCCAGTTGATGAGGCAGCTCCAACAACACGACCTAGGTTTGCTGTGTCGTTGATATTTCCTGGGAATGAATCCTTGAATACCTTGTTCTTAGCTTTTGTCCAAACAGAAGATGCAGACTTGTTCAAGAAGTTAGTGAAGTTTTCAGATGTTCCTGATGAGTCTGAACGGTAAACAACTTTGATCGGCTTATTTGGCAATGTGTAGTGCTGTTGAACTACCTGTGTGCGAAGAACGATTGGGTTTCCCTTTGAATCTTTGCGTGGGTTTCCATTGGCATCTAGCTTGTATACAACTTTGTTTGTTGAACGGTTGTTATCAGCAACGATTGCTGGATCATTCCAACGTGTGATTGTTCCACCGAAAATTCCAGCGATTGTTGATGCTGAAAGTGAAAGTGTTGTCTTTGATGGAAGGTTATGCAAAATTGCGATTGGAGCTGCAACTAATGGCACATGAATAAGTGAGGCGCGCTTTGTTGCTGCTGTGTAAGCACCATCTGACATCCAGAAGTCACCAATTGACTTATCTGAGTTAGCTTGTCCAGTTCCTGATGATGATGAAGCATAAAC
>CAEZZN010000032.1_pt1 | contig 13884 bp, 13 predicted proteins | sample 7266561 | NCBI WGS metagenome assembly CAEZZN01 (sample SAMEA6813961, study PRJEB35770) | freshwater metagenome | biome: Freshwater; feature: Freshwater reservoir; material: water | place: Czech Republic | collected 2016-08-15 | depth 30m m
ATCAAATGGCGAGGCATATTTAACTCCTGGATACACCGTCGGAATTTTGATGCAGGAACCAGTTTTAAATGAAAGCAAAAATGTTATTGATAACGTTAAAGAAGGCGTAGCCGAAACTGTTGCAATGCTTGACCGCTTTAATGCAATTAGCGATGAAATGGCTAACCCAGATGCTGACTACGACAAGTTATTAGCTGAAATGGGTGAACTACAAGAGCACCTAGATCACCGCAATGCCTGGGAATTAGATTCACAACTTGAACAAGCCATGGACGCACTTCGTTGCCCACCGGCTGATGCCGATGTTTCGGTTTTATCTGGCGGAGAAAAGCGTCGTGTTGCTTTGTGTAAATTGCTACTTCAGGCGCCCGACCTTTTGCTCCTTGATGAGCCCACTAACCACTTAGATGCTGAATCAGTTTTGTGGTTAGAGCAACATTTAAATAAATATGCCGGCGCAGTTGTTGCGATTACGCACGATAGATATTTCTTGGACAACGTTGCACAATGGATTCTAGAACTCGACCGTGGGCGTGCTTATCCTTACGAAGGTAACTACACAACATATCTTGAAACAAAATCTGCACGTTTAAAGATCGAAGGCCAAAAAGATGCTAAGCGCGCCAAGCGTTTAACTGAAGAACTCGAATGGGTTCGCCAAAACGCTAAGGGACGCCAAGTTAAATCTAAAGCCCGTCTTGCCCGTTATGAAGAAATGGCGGCAGAGGCCGACAAGATGCGCAAGTTGGACTTTGAAGAAATTCAGATTCCACCTGGGCCACGTCTAGGTAATGTTGTGATTGAAGTTGATCATTTAACTAAAGGTTTTGGTGATCGCGTCCTAATTGATGATCTTTCATTTACATTGCCCCGCAACGGAATTGTTGGAGTAATCGGGCCAAACGGCGCGGGTAAAACAACTTTGTTTAAGACTTTGCTCGGCTTTGAAACTCCAGATTCTGGAAACGTAAAGATTGGTGAAACTGTAAAGATTTCATACGTTGATCAATCACGTGGCGGAATCGATCCTAAGAAAACTTTATGGGAAGTTGTCTCTGATGGCCTTGATTTTATTAAGGTCGGTCAAGTCGAAATGCCTTCACGGGCCTATGTTTCTTGCTTTGGATTTAAAGGTCCAGATCAGCAAAAACCTGCAGGAATTTTATCGGGCGGTGAACGTAACCGGTTGAACTTAGCTCTGACACTCAAGCAGGGTGGCAACTTACTTCTACTCGATGAGCCAACAAATGACCTTGATGTTGAAACTTTAGGTTCACTTGAAAACGCTCTTCTAGAATTTCCTGGTTGCGCCGTTGTGATTTCTCACGATCGATGGTTTCTTGACCGTGTAGCAACACACATTTTGGCTTACGAAGGTGATTCAAAGTGGTTCTGGTTTGAAGGAAACTTCGAATCCTATGAAGCCAATAAAATCCAAAGACTTGGAGCAGATGCAGCACGTCCACACCGAGTCACATATAGAAAGCTGACTCGTTAAATGAAATTTACTAATAAGCAGTATGTTCGTTGGGATGACTTAGACGCATTTGGTCATGTCAATAACGCTAAGTACTTAACATATGCCCAAGAAGCCCGTTTTGTAATGACTGGCATGTTTGAAATGGTTGTTGCCCGTGCTGAGGTTGATTTTGTAGCACCTATCTATGACGGCAATATATTTCTAGATGTAGATATATGGGTGAAATCAATTGGCACATCCTCTTTTATATTGGCTTATGAGATCAAAAATGGTGATCAAGTTGTTGCAAAAATTACAACTGTTCAGGTAGCCGTGGATATGGCGACGAAGAAATCAGCGCCTCTTAGTGAAGAACATCGTAGTTTTTTAACAAAGTACCTTGAAGTGGAGTAAGAAATGGCCCATTTAGCATCACGTAAAGAGCGCCCTTGGTGGCGTGACGCAGTTACGTACCAGATTTATCCTCGCTCATACGCAGATTCAAATGGCGACGGCATCGGAGATGTTGAAGGTATTCGATCACGTCTTCCATACTTAAAATCTCTCGGAATCGATGCGATTTGGATTTCTCCTTGGTACCCATCACCTCAACACGATCATGGTTACGATGTTTCTGACTACATGGATATCGAACCTGATTATGGAACTTTGGCCCAAGCCGAGCAGTTAATTAAGGAAGCGCTAGATTTTGGTATTCGATTAATCGTCGACATAGTTCCTAACCACACGTCAAGTGATCACAAATGGTTCCAAGCAGCTCTCAAAGCTGGCCCTGGTTCACCAGAGCGTGATCGTTTTATGTTCCGCGAAGGCAAGGGCCCCAACGGTGACTTGCCACCCAATAACTGGGAAGCTGTTTTTGGCGGACCAGCATGGGAAAGAGTTATAGAGGCCGATGGAAAACCAGGGCAGTGGTATTTGCATTTATTTGCTGTAGAACAACCAGATCTCAACTGGGAAAATCCAGAGGTTGTCGAACACTTTGAACAGGTGTTGAAGTTCTGGCTCGATCGCGGTGTTGCTGGTTTTCGGATCGATGTTGCACACGGAATGTTTAAAGAAGCAGGTTTGCCAGATATTCGCAAAGATCCAGCTGCATCAATGCTTGGCACAGAACACAAACCATTCTGGGATCAAGAAGGCGTGCATGATGTATATCGCGCTTGGCGCAAGATTCTTGATTCATATCCAGGTGATCGCATGGCAGTTGCCGAAGCATGGGTTAGTCCAGCTGAACGCATTGCCAGATATGTGCGATCAGATGAATTACAAAACTCTTTTAACTTTGAAATGCTCACAACATTATGGGATGCACAACAGATTAAAATCAAGATTAATAACTCCATTGATGCGCTAGAAGAAGTTGGTGCTCCAACATCGTGGGTCTTTAATAACCATGACGTTGTGCGATCTGTTGATCGTCTTGATTTAGGTCTTACAAATCACGGCGATACAACGTTTTCACGTCAAGGAGATCCTAAAAAGCTCAATATTGCACGGGGAACATTGCGTGCTCGAAGTGCAGCATTAATGACGCTTGCCCTGCCAGGTGGAACTTATTTGTATCAAGGTGAAGAGTTAGCAGTTCCAGAAGTGCGAGATATTCCAGAAGATCGTTTAACAGATCCACGTTGGAAGATGAGTGGGTATCTAGATCGCGGTCGCGATGGTTGCCGTGTTCCAATTCCATGGTCATCTTCTCCAGCGGGCGCATATGGTTTTTCAACTAATGATGCATTAACTCCTGATCAAGCATGGTTACCGCAGCCTTCATGGTGGGGCCGATATGCAGTGGATACACAAGATGGGGTTGAGAGTTCAACATTGACTATGTATCGCCAAGCTCTTGCAATTCGAAAGAGTGAAGAAGGATTAGGCGATGGTCCAATGGAATGGATTGAAGCCGGCAAGGAAGTTATTGCATTCGAACGTCCTGGAGATTTTGCCTGCTACATCAACTTTGGTGCATCCATTGAACTTCCTTCTAACTCACAGGTTTTAGTAGCAAGTGGGCCAGTAACTAGTCACACCTTGCCAACTGATACTGCTGTGTGGTTACGACTAGTCCCTTAATGCCAAATACAGCGCTGCAACACAAAGTAGTTCGCACTCTTGCAACTGCTCAAGTCTTAAACGGCATTGGTGTTGCAGGAACTGTTGCAGCGGGTTCGCTATTAGTTTCATCTATTACAGATTCTGAAACATTGGCGGGCCTAGCGCAGACTTTTTCTGTTTTAGGTGCAGCTGCGATGGCGCTGCCATTAGCCCGATTAACCGCGCGTGGTGGTCGCAGACTTTCATTATCTGTTGGTTATGTTGCAGGTGTTGTTGGCTCAATTAGTGCAATTGTTGGTGGTGCACACAAAAATATCTTTTTCATGTTGCTTGGAACTTTCCTTGTTGGTTCTGCATCAGCGTCTGGATATCAAGCCCGCTTTGCTGCAATTGACTTAGCTACAAATGAGACACGAGCCAAACAACTCTCTTTTGTAGTGTGGGGCTCGACAATTGGCGCAGTTGCTGGGCCTAATTTGATGGATCCTGCAGGTCGCTTAGCCGAACATTTCAATCTGCCAGCACTTGTTGGCCCATACATAATCTCTGCATTTACTTTAGTTTTTGCAACTGTAGTTATTCAACTCTTTTTGCGTCCCGATCCTTATCTTTTGGCAGAGAAGCAGGCGCAGGTAAATCAAGACAAAGGTTCCACAAAAGCAGCCCTTGCCCATATTCGCTCTAATCCAAAAGCATTGTTTGGAATTAGCGCAATAGCTATTGGCCACGTAGCAATGGTTTCAGTAATGGTAATGACACCGATTCACATGAAGCATGTCGATGTTTCTTTACGAATTATTGGTTTTGTTATCAGTGTGCACGTTTTGGGAATGTACGCATTTTCACCAATTGTGGGTTCACTCAGTGATCGCCTCGGTCGAATTCGTGTGATTCAAATCGGCATAGCAATTTTATTGCTCTCAACTTTGGTGGCGGGAACAGCTGCTGCAGATGATGCCGTGCGCCTTGGAATTGGATTGTTTTTATTAGGCCTAGGTTGGTCCTGTACTCTCATTGCAGGATCTGCATTTTTATCTGAATCTGTTTCAGTTCAGATGCGGCCTGCTTCGCAAGGTGCAAGTGATTTAGTGATGAACTTAGCCGGAGCGGGCGGGGGAGCTATCGCCGGCATAATTATTGGCACATTAAGTTATGGATGGCTCTGTATATTCGCTGCTATTCCAGTAACTGCATTAGCAGTGGCATCACAAAGGATTATGAAAAATGCAAAGTAAGCGCAGATTTCACCCCGCATGGATTGCTGTCATTGTTACTTTTTTTACCTTAGTTGCAACTGCAGGTTTTAGATCAGCGCCATCAGTTTTAATTATTCCCCTGCAAGATGCCTTTGGTTGGAACCGTGAGCAGATTTCACTTGCTATCTCAGTCAACGTACTTCTTTATGGATTAACTGCGCCATTTGCCGCAGCCCTTATGGAGCGCTTTACGGTGCGAAAAGTAGTGATGGGCGCACTTACAACAGTGAGTACAGGTGCCTTTTTAACTACTCAAATTCATGCACCTTGGCAGTTAATTGCAACATGGGGTGTGATTGTTGGCATCGGAACAGGCTCAATGGCACTTGTCTTTGCTGCAACAGTTGCTAACCGCTGGTTTGTAAAGCGACGTGGATTAGTAATTGGCGCACTGACTTCTGCAGCTGCCATGGGACAGTTAATCTTTTTGCCAGGGCTATCTCACTTATCAGAGATGTATGGATGGAAATCAATTGGTATAACCATTGGCGCTGCTTCTCTATTTATGGTTCCCATGATCTTTTTATTCTTGCGAGAAAAACCATCAGATCTGGGATTTTTACCTTATGGAGCCCCCGATGATTGGACGCCGCCAGCCCACTCTGGAATGAGCGCTGCACGGTTAGCAATCATTTCACTCAAAGAAGCAAGTGCTCACAAAGATTTTTGGTATCTCGTTGGCTCCTTTTTTGTTTGCGGATTATCAACGAGTGGCTTGATTGGTACTCACTTCATTCCAGCAGCTCATGATCATGGAATGGGTCAAGTAGTTGCCGCATCTCTTCTAGCACTTGTCGGTGTCTTTGATGTTATCGGTACTATTTTCTCGGGCTGGCTAACTGATAAATATGATCCTCGAAAACTTCTGTTCTTCTATTATGGTCTTCGCGGGCTTTCACTATTTTTACTGCCTTCCATCCTTTTCTCTTCCGTTCACCCATCTACTCTCGTTTTCGTTATTTTCTATGGTCTGGATTGGGTTGCAACAGTTCCACCAACAGTCATGTTATGCAGGACTATCTTGGGTCCAGATCGCGCAACAGTAATATATGGATGGGTCTTTGCATCGCATCAAATCGGCGGTGCCATTGCAGCATTTGGCGCAGCTGTTGTGCGCGTTAAGTTTGGAGATTACGCAGCCGCGTTTTATATAAGTGGCGCCTTGTGTTTGGTCACTAGTTATTTCGTATTACAAATTGCTAAGGGCAAAAGCATGGATAGCCTTAGGTCATGAGCACGCTTTATGAAGAATTCGGTGGAGAAGCCTTCTTCGCAGATTTAGTGTCAGCGTTTTATGCCCAGGTCGCCGTTGATCCAATTTTGCGTCCGATGTATCCAGAATCAGATTTGAAAGCCGCCGCAACACGTTTGCAATGGTTTCTAGAACAGTATTGGGGTGGGCCGACTACGTATCAAGAAAATCGAGGACATCCTCGGCTTCGTATGCGTCATGCTGAGTTTCATATCAACATCCAAGCACATGATGCATGGCTTGACGCAATGCGTACAGCGGTCGATAGCTTAGAAATGAAATCAGAACTCAAAGATCAATTGTGGAGTTATTTAGAAATGGCAGCTGCTGCCATGGTCAATCAACCAGATTGAGATTGATTACCAACTTTTAGAATTTCACCGTTGCGCAAATACCAGAGTGTTCCTTTTGAATCACGCACACATGTAATGCGCAAACCAACTTTTTCTACCACGCCTTGAACATCAAGAACATCAACGTTATCGCCGACTCCATATTGATCTTCAACTAACATGAAAACTCCAGATAAAACATCTCGAACTAATGTCTGGGCGCCAAGGCCTAGCGCGACGCCTAAAATTCCAGCCGATGCAATGAGTGGCCCTAGATTAAATCCGAATTCACCCAATGCCATCGCGGTTGCAACGACCCAGATAGTTGTTTTCAACGTACTTGAAAAAACTCCACCAATTGTGCGAGCGCGCTCTTTTTGTCTGGCAACAATGTTGCGAGGGCCTGGAATCAAATCCACGGTGGCCAAACGGTTCATGGCTCGATCAATCGCGCGGGTTCCAAAGGCTTGAATCACCATGGCCGAGATAAGGATTATTGCAACGCGCAAGGGGGTGCCGCTAATCCAATCAAGGGCGCTGCGCAATGAATCATTCATAGGCTGCAAACTTTATCCAAATCTTTACCTAAATATCGCTAGTAAATACCCACGCGCTCGGGTGTTTTGAGGCAAGATAAACCAATTGCTTAGCTAGGAAGGAAAGCTATGTCGCGGACGCTGGTGCTCAATGCCACCTACGAACCACTGGGTGTCATTACTGAACGCCGCGCGCTAATCCTGGTTCTTAATCATCGAGCAACAATGATTGAAGAGTCTGGAACGGTTTTGCATTTCTCAGGCGGAGAAATAGATCTACCTTCAGTTATCCGCCTTAATAAATTTGTTCGTATTCCATATCGCCATGCAGTTCCACTTTCTCGCCGAGCAATTTTTGCCCGCGATGGTGGACGGTGCGTGTATTGCGCAGCACCTGCAACATCTATAGATCACGTGATTCCGCGCAGTCGTGGTGGTGGTCACAATTGGGAAAACGTTGTGTCGGCTTGTCATAAATGCAATCACCTCAAGGCCGATAAACAGCTGAAAGAAATTGGTTGGCGTCTGCGCCAAATTCCTCGCGAACCAGTTGGTGCCGCGTGGAGAATTCTTGGAACCGGACAAACAAATGCGCGTTGGCTGCAATACCTTGAGCCATTTGGCGTGGCAGCAGCAACTGCTTAGAGCATTTACACTTAATCCATGCATTTAATTATGAGCCCGCTCGAAGATGGTCTTGTTAGTGGACCAGGGTTAAGCGTTGCCCAAACAGTATTTACCTACGTTGTAATTCCTGTTTCACTTTTTGCCGTGATTGCTCTGGTTTCCTGGATTGCATCAGCGCCACGTAAGGACGCTGATGAATCTGCCCTCACCTCAATTAAATAATTTAATTATCTAATTTCGCGACTTTCAAGGCACGGATGATTCCATCCTGAGATTCCTTTACAAGTTTGCGAAGCACTGCAGGTGCATCTTTACCTTCACCAGTGAGCCAGGCATTTGTTTTATCTACTGCGCTCTGCGTGATTATCCAACTTGGATACATGCCCGTTACAAACTTGGCGGCACCTTCGTAGGACTTTGATTCCCATTCACTGAGCAAGTTAGAAAAGTAGAGATCGACAAATGGAGCTAGTAAGTCACGTTGAATTGGGCGTTGAAAACCAGCAACTAAAGCAGAGCGAACTGAAGTTTGGGCATCTTGATGTAGAACCGTATTGAATGCATAAGCCTTTGCTTCTGCATTTGGCATTGCGGCCTTAGCCGTTTCATAAAATAAATTGCCAGTAGTTGTCTTGTCATTTGCAAACTCGGCATCGAGTTCGGCTTTAGTAGTTGCACCACGCTCAGTTAAGGCAATAAGGAAGTCCCAGCGACGATCAACGTCAACAATAAGTCCGGATATTTCTCCGTTTAGAATTCCACGTACCTTTGCAATCTGATCCTGCGTGTGAGCATTTGCTGCGAAAGCGCGTGAGAATAGAAGTTGTAAATCACTTGCGGGTGCGCTGGACTGTAACAGCTTCCAGAAACCATCAGCTAACTGTTCACGATATTTATTGCGATTAGCTTCAGATGCATAACCTTCAACGGATGTACCAAGTTGGCCGATAACAATATTGACAATTGCATCATCGGTTTCACCGGCTAAGCCAGAAAGCGCGATTTCAATAAAGTCTGCAGAAGAAATTTGTGCATCCCGATGCATATCCCAGATTGAAGCCCAGCAGAGTGCGCGAGCCAACGGATCATTGAGGCGTCCCAGATACTTCTTCAGTGTCGCAATGGAACGATCATCAAATCGTAATTTGGCGTATGAAAGATCGCGGTCGTTGATGAGCAATAAATCCGCGACTTTTTCTCCAGCAAGTTCAGAGACCTCTGTGTTTGCCCCGACTACATCGAGCTCGACAGATTTGCGTAGATTCAGTGAATCTGCGCTGATGTCATAGAGACCAACTGCTAAACGGTGTGGGCGAAGTTCTTTCGAACCCTGCGGTACCAAAGGAGCTTCTTGTGAAATTACAACGCTCTTATAGGAATCGCCTTCAATATCTAGCTGAGGACGCAAAGTATTTACACCTGCAGTTTGTAACCACGTGTTAACCCAAGCATCTAGTTTGCGACCACTGGCAGATTCAAGTTCCATCAACAAATCATTAAGTGTTGTGTTGCCCCAAGCATGCTTAGCAAAGTACTTTTGCAAACCTTCAATAAACTGCGGGCGACCAACGTGGGCAACTAATTGATGCAATACAGATGCTCCCTTTGCATACGTAATGCCATCAAAGTTGGCGTTTACTGCTTCCATATCGACCATGTCAGCGATGATTGGGTGCGTAGATGAGAGTTGATCTTGGCGATATGCCCAGTTCTTTCGTGCGCTATTGAACTCGGTCCAGGCACCGTTAAAGCGAGTTGCCTCAGATAAAGCCAGGTACGAAGACCATTCAGCAAATGATTCATTAAGCCACAGGTCATCCCACCAAAACATTGTGACCATGTCGCCAAACCACATATGCGCCATTTCGTGCAGAATTGTGTTGGCGCGAGATAGGTAAGACTTTTCTGGCATGTGAGAGCGGAATACCAACACGTCTTCACGAAATGTGACTGCGCCAGCGTTTTCCATAGCGCCAAAGTTAAAGTCAACGACCGCGATTTGATCGTATTTTTCAAATGGATATGCCAAGCCGAAAACCTTTTCGAAGTATTCAAAGCCTTGCTTTGTAATCAAGAAAATATCTTCTGGATCTAGATACTGCATCATTGACTTACGGCAATAGATTCCCATAGGGATTTCTTTTTGGCCCTTATAGACATCGTGAACAGATGAGTATGGACCGGCGATGAGTGCATCTAAATATGTAGAAATACGTGGAGTTGTGGTGAACTTCCATTCTACAAATTCGCCCTTGGTTGTTTTTATTTCAACTGGGTTATTAGAAACTGCTTGCCAGTGAGCAGGAGTAGTGACAGTTAATGAGAAAGTTGCTTTAACTGATGGCTGATCAAAACAGGCAAACATGTTGCGGATATGCGCAGTTTCGCCTTGCGAGTATAAGTAGACCTCACCGTCGGCTGGGTCAACAGAACGCTGCAGGCCTTCACCTGATTTTGAATACTCTGCTTCAATTTCAATAACTAAAACATTATCTGCAGCTAAATCTTTTAGGAAGATACTTTCGCCATCAAAGCTTGACACATCAACTGCCGCCCCATTAAGGGTGGCACTAATTACTGAGCGGCCTACGGCGTCGATAAAGGTTGAATAACCAGGCTTATTGCATGTAAATGAAATTTCAGATTTTGAGTAAAAGGTTTCTTCGCCTTTTGTCACATCTAGGGTCACCGCGTAGCTGTTTACGTAAAGATGATCTGCACGATCTTTAGCTTCAGTACGGCTCAAATTCAGACCTGGCACTTGTGACTCCCTTAACGGTTAGGCGCTTTTGTAGGTTCTAATCCAACCATGACAGAGTTAGGTCATGGAACGCCCATCGGTACGTAGTTACAGCATTCGGGGTTCCCGCATTACTTCTGCCCAACGCGCAGCAAAAGATGAACTACAGGCTATTTATGGGATCGCTGTTGAAGAAAAGAAAGTAAATCTGAAAGAAATTTTCCCGGTGAGCGAAAAGATCATTATGGAAATCGGCTTTGGTATGGGGGAAGCCACTGCAATCATCGCTAAGAATCACCCCTTGAACGGCTATATCGCAGTTGATGTACACCCACCGGGAATCGGTAAATTATTAGGTCGTATTGTCGAGCATGGCTTGAAAAACCTTCGAGTTATTGAAGATGATGTTCATATTGTTTTGCCACACATGTTTGCAGATGAATCACTAGATGGAATCCACTTATATTTTCCAGATCCTTGGCCAAAGAAAAAACATAACAAGCGTCGTATCGTAAATACTGGCTTTTTGGAACTTATCCACCCAAAGTTAAAAAAGGGAGGATTCATTCATATTGCAACTGATTGGGTTCCATACGCAGTACATATCGAAGAAGTATTTGCATCTTCGGCATTATTTAGTGGGGGAGTAATTGATAAACCTGACTCACGGCCTGTTACACGTTTTGAAGGACAGGGAATCGATAAAGATCACCAAGTTACTGATTTGATGTATTTTCGTAAGTAGAAATCTTATTGATGCGTCGCACATGACGTTCATCGTTGGTAAATGGCGTATCAATGAAAGCATCGATAATCGCTTTGCATTCATCAATTGAATGCATCCGCCCGCCGATTCCAACAACATTTGCATTGTTGTGTTCTTTAGCAAGTTTTGCGGTTTCTATGCTCCATGCAAGTGCTGCTCTGACACCTTTAACCTTGTTGGCCGCAATTTGTTCGCCATTACCAGAGCCACCTAAAACAATGCCAAGTGAGCCTTTGTCTTGAACGGTTGCAATTGCTGCAGGGATACAAAAATCTGGGTAGTCATCCAGCGCGTCATATTCATGTGGACCGTGGTCAGTAACTTGATGGCCTTTTGTTTCTAGGTAATCAACTAACGCGTTTTTTAATTCAAGGCCTGCATGATCACTGCCAATGTGAATATTCATAGTGCTATCTTGCCATTAACGTTCAAGACATAAAGAAAACCCGCCACATTCTCAAGTATGTGGCGGGTTTTCTCTCTCAGGAGGGTGAAACGATAAAGAACTTAGTTTTTGCCGCCGTGTCTGCCCATTTTGCCGCCCTTACCCATTTCTGGGCCCATTGCTGGACGAAGGGCATCAACTTCTGCAGTTACTTGCGCAGTTAAACCGGCTTTTAATGTTGTTGCTTGTGCTGAAGTCATTTTTCCAGCAGTTACGGCTGCATCGATTCGCTTAGTCTGATCGGCAACGAGTGCAGTGATGAGTGCAGCTCGTTTGTCGCCAGCGATTGCTCCAAGAGATTTGCCTGTTGCAAGCTCTGCCTTAATCGCTGCAGGTGTCTTTCCTATTGCTGTTGCAATAATTGCATCGCGAGCGGCACGGTTGGCATTGATAGGTGAATGATCTGCATCTTCATTTGCTTCATTTGCTTCATGTGCCAAACGAGCGGTGTTTAATGCCGCAGTAATTGCATCAGATTGTGATTGTGTAATTGTTCCAGCTCTCACAAGCGTAATAAGAACATTTGCTAACTCTGCTCCTTGATTTCCTTTTTGACCCATTGGACCAGCCATTGGATTTGCAACTGCATTAACAGTTGTGCGAGTTGTAGTTTGACGAACAGAAACTGCCTTTGCATTTGACTTCGACTGTGATGCTGATGCAACACCGACTGTGCCAACTGAAAGTGCAACAGTTGTTAAAACTACTGCAGCGATCGTTCTATTTGATGACATTTGTATGTCTACCTTCCATCTAGAGGAACTGTCAGTGACCCCTCGTCATCGACTACCCGTAATTAACTACTTGATGCTGAATAAACTAATAGGCAATGTTTAGAACACTTTGTGAGTATTTACCTATATTGCGGGGTCAACCCAGTACTCACGCATAAATTCCTGCTTGGGGCTCCCTATTTATTCACATTGTTGCCTGTTTCACACTTACTCACAGAGCTTTCTCAGAGTTCTAGAAACTAGGTTCCCGTGAAGGGTAAAAGAATTCTCATTGCTTTAACTCTCATAACTTCCTTGATTAGTACTGCACAAGCATTTCCTGCGGGGAAAACTTCAGTCGTTGTTAAGAAAGCGGGCCGTTCTTCATCGTCAATTCCAAACACAATTCTTAGCGGCAACGGTATTCCTTCAAAAACAATCGGTATAGATGGTGATTTTTACATTGATCTAAAGAACATAAATCTTTATGGACCTAAAACAAAAGGAGTTTGGAAACTCGTAACTTCTTTGCGTATTGCCGATACAAAAGAATTAGTTCCACCCATAGCTGGTACTGATGGAGCAAAAGGAAACACAGGTTTAACTGGTGCAACAGGATCTGCAGGTACTCCTGGTGCAGTTGGTCCTGCCGGTGCTGTAGGTGCTGCGGGTTTATCTGGAATTAATGGTGCTGCCGGTCCAGCCGGTGCAATTGGTCCTGCCGGATTAAAAGGTGACACTGGATTAACGGGAGGTCTCGGTTCATCTGGGTCCAATGGCACAAATGGAACTAACGGTGTTGATGGAACTCCTGGTGTTAAGGGCGATACAGGTTCTGCCGGATTAAAAGGTGACACCGGATTAACTGGAGGTGTTGGTGCTGCTGGAACAAATGGAACTGCCGGAACTAATGGAGTTGATGGAACTCCAGGCGCTAAAGGTGACACCGGATTAACTGGAGGTGTTGGTGCTGCTGGAACAAATGGAACTGCCGGAACTAATGGAGTTGATGGAACTCCAGGCGCTAAAGGTGACACCGGATTAACTGGAGGTGTCGGTACAGCCGGAACAAATGGAACTAACGGTGTTGATGGAACTCCTGGTAGCGCAGGTGCTGCGGGAATTTCAAACGCATATTGGGTGGCACTTCCTTCAGTTTCTATTTCTGCTGCCACGGTTGGTGGTATGACAGATTGGATTAATTTTGGTGCTGCACCGGAAGCAGGTTCATTTATATATGAAATGATTTTAGATGGAACCTTTTCAGGCCCTGATCCCGTTGATCTTGCTATTTCATTCCAAGTACTAGCTGCCGGAGTTGCCACTTCGTTTCATTCTCGAGTTTTGTCGTCAGATGCAACAAATTTTATAAATGGCACGCAAGGTCGACACATTCAATTCCTGGTAATGGGAACTATTGCTTCGACAGCAACTAGTTCTCTGCTTCGTTTTAGATTTGTTGATGTATACGGCACTATTTCAACAGCAACCCTTACATTCAGCGGGAACGCTTTGATAACAAAGGTTGGTTCCATCGGGTAAATACGTGGAGCGGGTGACCGGGATCGAACCGGCATGGCCAGCTTGGAAGGCTGGGGCTCTACCATTGAGCTACACCCGCATGTGGTGCGTAGGGGCTAAAGGTACTGGGTCGGTAAGAGATGAGTGAAATCTCGTCTAGA
>CAEZZN010000033.1_pt1 | contig 12955 bp, 11 predicted proteins | sample 7266561 | NCBI WGS metagenome assembly CAEZZN01 (sample SAMEA6813961, study PRJEB35770) | freshwater metagenome | biome: Freshwater; feature: Freshwater reservoir; material: water | place: Czech Republic | collected 2016-08-15 | depth 30m m
CCGGGCCTTGAAAATATCTATTAAATATCTGTCACATAAGTGGCTCTTATGTCACCTTCAAAGCCGTACATCTTTACTTTTTGATCCTAGTTAATTTCTAACTAGTCGTGCGTGCCCCCAACGGGATTCGAACCCGTGTTACCGCCGTGAAAGGGCGATGTCCTAGGCCCCTAGACGATGGGGACGTTTCAAGGCTTGGCAATCTTACCCGCCAATGCTCAGGCAACCAAACCCGATTATCACGCGAGAAAAGGCGAAACTAGCTGGTTTAAATTAACCAATGGCCCATCGAACAGTGACTGACACAGTGATTTTTTGTTGGCCTAAGTCAACAGTTGTCGGTGCGCCATCAGCTTTAGCCATTGATGAATAAATTGGATAAGCAGTAGGAGTCGAACTCTCATCAAGGTAGATCACTTTGCCAAGTTTGATTCCTAACAACTTTGCATAAGAAGTTGCTTTGGCGCGTGCGCGACTAACTGCGTAGTTGCGCGCCTTATCAGTTGCCCCACTGCTGTTAATAACATATGGAGACACACCATTTATTTGCAGATTATCTCCACCTGCCGCAACTATTGAATCAACTACAGCACCCGCGGTAGCAGTTGCACGAACTGTGATTACAAAAGATTGTGATGCGCGATATCCGCTAATAACTGGATTACCGGTAGTTGGATATGTGTATTCAGGATAAACATTTATAGATTGTGTAGCAATATCTTTTGTTGCTACTTTATTATCTGCTAGCGCAGTTCGCATTGCAGCTGCAGTTGACGAAGCTGTACCAAGTGCTTCCTTAGAGCTAGCGCCCAAAACAGAAACCGTTGCGTTGATTCGAACGGCATCAGGGACAACTGTTGTTGTGCCAGTGGCGCTAATAGTGATGTATCGGGTATTGGCAGCCGATGCAGGTACTGCTAGACCAACTCCGGAAATCAGGGTCAGTGCGAGTACTGCGGCTATTTTTGTGCGGAAGCGGTTTAGTTTCATGTATCTATTATCGCCTATCACCTGTAATCCACGTTAATTAATACTGAGAAAAGTGAGAGAATTAAGGGGTGAGCCAATCCCAGTTCTTATCTAATTGCACAGCAGATGCCATGGCCGATGCCGCAGCACGTTTGCTAGCTGGGAATTTAGTGGCCTTTCCTACCGAAACCGTTTACGGCCTGGGAGCCGATGCATGTAACGGGCAGGCGGTAAAAAGGATTTATGAAGTTAAGGGACGCCCTACAGATCACCCATTAATCGTGCACATCGCATCAATGGATTCCATGCGCGACTGGGCTGGCGATATTAACGAATACGCAATTGCACTTGCCCGCGAATTCTGGCCGGGACCAATGACATTAATTGTGAAGCGTTCCGAACTTGCCGCAGATTTCATTACCGGAGGACAGGACACAGTTGGGATCCGAGTCCCTGATCATGCGCTCGCCCTTGGATTATTAGAAGATGCCCAAAAAATGGGTATTAAGGGAATCGCCGCCCCCAGTGCTAATCGCTTTGGTCAGGTATCACCAACAACAGCTGCGGCCGTTATTGAAGAATTGGGCGAATATTTACACGCCGATGATTTAGTTCTCGATGGCGGAGCATGCACCGTGGGGGTCGAATCAACCATCATTGATTGCACTGGTGATATTCCACGGATTTTGCGCCCTGGTGCAATAAGTGATGAAATGATTGCTCACAGTACTGGCCTAGAAGTTATTCGCACCTACAGATTTATCGATGATGGTGCCGGAATAGTTTGGATAAATAAAGTTGAAGATGTGCGAGTCAGCGGCTCACTCGAAAATCATTACTCACCGGCAGCAAAAGTTTATTTAGATCAACCGCCACAATCAGGTCAAGGTTTCATTGCCCTGGCCGACATCCCCACTCCCGACGGAGTCATTCGATTAGCCGCTCCATCAAATAATGAAGAGTTTGCACGAATGCTTTATGTGGCATTACGTGAAGCCGATCTTCAAGGTTTATCTGAAGTAGTGGTGATGCAGCCAATTGGCCCAGGGATTGCAGTAGCAATTTGTGATCGCTTAGTCCGGGCCGCCAACGGCCGCTGACTAAAGGGTTAACGAATGCTTCATGCAACGTCTTGCCTTGGATAATGCCCATTTTTTAAGTTAAACTTCGCCCTAACTTAACCAACGGAGTGTGCCCATAGTGAAAAGCAAAGCAACCAAAAGTTTTTTAGTATTTGTACTAATCAATCTTCTTCTTGGTATGCAATTTGCCCAGAACGCTATCAGTGCCGAGCAGACTCAGCGATACATTGTAACTTTTTCAGATGACGATGACTCTGAAAGAGAATCTAATGATTTTCGAAAGATGGGAATCAAAGTAGAAGGCACCTATAAGCATGCCTTCAAAGGTGTCGTAGGACAATTCACATCAACGCAAATCGGTAACCTTAAGAAGAACCCAAAATTTTTATTTGCAGAACTAGATGCACCGGTTTATACGACTAGTTATTCTGCAATACCAGTCATAGATGGCCCAACACCTGTTGTTGCAAGCTGGGGCTTAGATCGCATCAACCAACGCAGTTTGCCTCTAGATAAAACGTATACATACCAATACAACGGCCAAGGCGTAACTGCATATGTAATTGATACAGGACTCAATACAACTCACTCCGAATTTACCGGCCGAGTGTCGGCGGGATTTAGTCAAGTAAATGATGGACGCGGAACTACAGATTGCAATGGCCACGGAACGCACGTTGCAGGAACAATTGGCGGAGCTCGTTACGGAGTTGCACGAGCTGTAACTATTGTTCCAGTTCGAGTTTTAAATTGTGCCGGATCGGGCACGTTATCGGGTGTAATAGCAGGAATTGATTGGGTAATTTCAAACCATGTAAGTGGCCCAGCCGTAGCAAACTTGAGTCTAGGCAGCACATTTTCAGCCACAGTAAATGCTGCAATAGCCAGATTGGTTGCAGATGGCGTTGTAGTGGCAGTAGCTGCGGGAAATGACAATTTAAATGCTTGTAACTATTCACCCTCCAGTGAACCAACTGCAATAACGGTCGGTGCAACCACACAAACTGACTCCAGGGCATCGTTTAGTAACATCGGAACCTGTCTTGATATTTTTGCACCAGGAGATTCAATTGTTTCGAGCTGGATTGGTAGCAATAGCGCAACAAACACAATCAGCGGAACTTCGATGGCTTCACCGCACGTTGCCGGTGCCGCCGCACTTTTATTAGAGCAATATCCCACTTACACACCACAGCAAATTCGCGACTTAATGGTGAGTAGGTCATCTGCCGGAAAAGTATTATCAGCAGGGACTGGGTCGAGTAATCAGCTTTTAACTAACGGAGCCGCAGATTATGTATGGGGTCCACCTACTCCACAAGCTATAAGTTTTACCCAACCGAATAACATGGCTGCAGGAGATGCAAACCAGACATTAGTGGCTAGTTCAAATAGCTCACTACCTATAATATTTTCAACTAGTAATGCTGCAACCTGCACAATTGTTGCAGGAAACACCTTACGAGCAATCAGCGCAGGAAACTGTGTGGTCACTGCAAGCCAGACTGGAAATTTCACTTATGCGCCAGCAACTCCATTTGTTCGCAATGTAACAATCTCTCCACCGCCACCAGCTGCGCCAGCTGCCCCGACAGTTTTAACTAGTATTCCTAACCGCTCCGTTGGAACACTCTCAGTAAACCTCAGAGGAGTTAATGCAACAAGCATGCCTCCAATCACGAGCTATACGATTAATCTTTATAGATCATCAGCTAACAACACTGCCTTAACTTTTGTAAGAACAATTCAATTCCCGTCTACTTCACTTAACGTAACAACTTTAATTACAGGATTAACGGTGCCAGCTAGTCAGTTCTATTCTGTAACAGCGACGGCAAATAATTCCGTTGGTTCAAGTGCGTTGTCTGCGGCGTCTAACAGAAGCCGTGTTGGTTGAAAAACTTAAAAGGCAAAAAACTTGCACTAATTATTGTCTTAATTGCATCAAGCTTGTTCCAAAGCGGGGCATCGGCTGTCACTACTAACTCACTTGTAGTGAGTTATAAGCAGACACCACAATCTCAAATCCAAAAGTGGACCCTGAAATGTAATCCAACTGGGGGCACGCTGCCACAAGCAAAAAACGCTTGTAAGCAACTTCTAAAAATTGCAAAACCATTCGCAGCTCCGGATCCCGATCAAATGTGTTCTCAAATATTTGAGAGTGAAGAAGTTGCCACGGTAAAGGGAAGCTGGAAAGGCAAGAAAATCTCTGCAAAGTATTCAAAGACCAATAGCTGCGAGATCGCACGCTGGGCAGCTTTGAAATTTCTACTTCAGGGTTCATCTCCTAGCTAACTGGGTTTAGCCCCACGCCAACAAAAATATGTGCAGTCGGGCCCGAAAAAAGCCGAGTTTTCACTTATTTAGCTGCGGCCAAATGGGCTTGTTAGCCTAAAAATCACTCACCATTAACTTAAATCTCCTTCACCCCTACTAGGCACCTGCAAAATCCTGCCCTACACTATTAATAAGTATTATCACTTTAGCGGAGAGAGAAAAAGCATGATCACCTCTATTTTTGGACGGGTACTAGCTGGCGTGGCTGCAGTTCTAGCTTCAGTTGGTCTAGCATTTTCGTTTTCTGGAATTTCAATGGCCACAGCCGATGGTTCAATTGGTTCGAGTGCCTCTGTCGCCACTGTTCCACAGTGCGTGTGGCAAATCAGTGGAGCAAGTGAAACTATTACTTTGGAGCACACAGAGTTTGCTGATGACAATCACACTAAGTACGTTGGTCAAGATTTCGGTCTTTCTGGTGCTGGCGCAAACACAGTTAAAGTTTTTGTAGGACCAGCTGCTGCTGCTGGCGTCTCTAGCGATGCTGATAATTGTGCATGGTATGGATTAACAAACTCTGCAGCATCCGGAGCAAATGTGACTTACACACTTCCATCCTCTCCTGCATTCACAAGTGCTGCTTCTTCTGCCGCCGACGATAATTCATTGGGATTTGCATTGTCTGGTGCCACTACTACGGGTAGCCACGTTGCCCAACTGGTTGTAGATCTCACTAAAGCAAATTGCACAAATGCAAATGCTCCAACTCCATCAGGAACTGATTGGACCGGAGCTGCAACAGCTAATTTAAAAACTGGTTCACTTTCTCTAACAGCTGCCGAACTACTCTCATCGAAAACAAGCACATCAAGTTCTTGTACATGGACAACAAACTTAACTACTTATGTACCTGGTGGAAAGACTCCGCTTCATGATTCAGATACATACACATTTACAGGTCCAACAGTTACAACAACATTGACCGCAGATGGCATTGTTGGTTAATTGCGATGACAACTAATACATTCAGCAAGAAGATTCTTGCCGCGCTCGTTTCTGTGATTTCTGCAGCGGGGCTTATGTTTACGCTTTCAACGACAACTTTTGCTTCAGCTGAATCAGTTGGATCAAATGCATCAGTTGGCACTGTGCCAACATGTGTTTGGCAGTTATCGGGCGTATCGGACACCGTAACACTGACTCACCCAAATGCCGCTGGTGGCGGAGATGTTCACACTTCCTATGTTGGCGAGGACTTCAAGCTCACTGGAAGCAGTAGCAAGCAGGCGAAGATTTATGTAGGTCCTGCGGGACAAACTAGCGCCTCAACTACTGACGTTGACAACTGTTCCTTTTATAACTCAGGTGGACTTGGTGTTTCTAATACCGGCGCTAAAGCGCAATTAGAAATGACAGATGCGGTACCTAGCTTCACTGCCGTGCATGTTACTGAGGATGCGGCTATGACTTTTGCTCTTGATGGGGCTAAGTCAAGTTATAGCAGTCAACTTCGCAACCTAAGCCTGACTATCTCCCCAACCCAGTGTGTTAATACAAATGTTGGTACTGGCTCTGCCGATAATTGGGTAAAGGAATCTGGAACAACAGGCTTGAATTCAACTACATCACCAATATCTCTCGCATCGCTCATAGCAGCTAATACAACTACAACTAGTACCTGTAGTTTCTCATCTGCTTACAGCGTTTATATCCCAGGTGGATTAACACCTAGAGATTATGGTCAGCAGTACACGTTCACAGGACCAACATTGACTACAACGCTAACCACGTCGGGTCTCTGATAAATTCGAAAGATTAAATGCTAGGGTCATAATTTTATGGCCCTAGCATTTTTTTCAATTATGAATATAAAAAATAAACTCTCCAGAATTGCAATTGCAACCACAACTCTTTTTGCTGTGTTTGGCATAATTGCCGCCCCAGCAATTGCTGAAGGCACACTTGGCCTTGCCTTTACAAATACGGCATCGACGGACAAATTTGTTGAATCATTGCACGGAGGCCAATCTTTGTGGTTTGTTGTCGCACCAGGGGGCACACAGACCCGTGAACTATTGATTTCTAGCAGTGGAACAGTTCCCGAGTTAGTAGAAATGAGTTTGGCGTTCCTTGGCCGTAATAATGAAGGCCAGTATTTAGATAGAAACAAGGCACCAGACAGCATTAAGTGGGTTAAGTTCTCGCCCGAAAAATTTATCCTAAAACCTAAAGCAACAGCATCTGTAATGATGACTTATACGATTCCAGCAGATGAACCAATTAGTTCTCATGAAGCCTATGTTCTGGCCACCGCTTCTGGTGCATCGGGACCATCGAAGGCCCAATACAGCGTTCCACAGGCGATCGCGATTTCTCGTCCAGTATTTCTCGGCGTAGGAACCGAAACAGAGTTAGCACCAAAGATCAATATTATCGATTTGTTCGGAGAAGTTGTTGACGGAAAATCGTATTTAGCATTAAAGATTGAAAACGCAGGCAAAGTTCCATTCAGCTTCGATGGAACTTTAGACATGGTTGACTCAAAGTTCTCAAACCGTAAATTTTCCGGAATAAAATTTATCAGTCAGCCTGTTGCCCCAGGAGAAAAAACCAATATTTTGATCCCTGCCCCATTAGGGTTAACAGAAGGCAAGTACGACATTTCCCTGAATGCCACATTGGGTAACGAAGAGATTAATAAAATCTGGACTGGAAAATTGATTAAATTCACTTCGATTTTCCCTCTATTCCAGCTACTTGGTCGCATTTTGATGGCCATAATCTTCTTATTGATTCTTGCGTATTCTCTTAGGTATCTTCGTAAACCAAGAAACACCAAAGACAAAGAATTAATTGCTAGTAAAACTAAGTTGGAATTTAGTCAAGAAGAACTAGATCAATTAATCGAGAGTTTGACCAAGAAACCGGTAAAGAAAGCTGCCAAGAAGACCGCTAAGAAACCAGTAAAGAAGACCGCTAAGAAACCAGTAAAGAAGACCGCTAAGAAACCAGTGAAGAAGACCGCTAAGAAACCAGTGAAGAAGACCGCTAAGAAACCAGTAAAGAAGACCGCTAAGAAGCCAGTAAAGAAGACCGCCAAAAAACGTGCCTAACCAGCCGGCAGATTGGCGCAAATTCGCCTAACTTGGCATACTGTGAGCGCTGAATATGCTTTGCATGCAAACGTATACGCAAGTGGGGCCTATAGCTCAGTCGGTAGAGCAACGGACTTTTAATCCGTGGGTCGACGGTTCGAATCTGATTTCACCGACTCATATCTGAGCGTGAAAATCTAAACTTTCTTTCTTTTTAACGCTTCTAGCCATTCTTCTGTCACTTATCTGTCACTCCTCCTGTCATCCCGCAGGTAGGCCATGGGCTAATGCCCTATTTGTGATTTTACTTGGGCCAATCATGAGAGGTAACTAGCTTTTTGAGTTCTTCCGAGTAGCCCCCACCCAAGGTCTTCTTTCTCAGATTGTTAAAGTAATCATCTACCCACTGAGTTGAATTACGAATGTCCGCTTTATTCCTATTGCACATTCTCAATAGTGCTTCCTCGCATAATGAATTGTTGGCTTGAAGTTGAAAAAAAACATATGAATCTGAATCATCAGCTAATTCAACTTGTGCTGCTTTGGGAGTGCTTGGATTCCTAGCAACAGCAGCTCTAATGTAATGGGCTGGATGCTTACTAAATTGAATCAAATACTCACTACTCAAATTTATGTTCTCTGGTACTCGGCTGAATTCGTGCCTTTCATCATGTGTTTCCGCTCTTAAGAGTTTTTCCGCAAGATCTTCTAGGATTGAAATTGGTAGAGAGGGATTTGGTGCCAAATAAAAGATAGTCGTTGAGTCACCACTTTTTGCAAACTCTTTCAAATACTTTACGGGCGTCTTTGGATTCATAGCTGCTGATGGATAGAAGTAACTCTTTAGTCTGGAGTGATCTACAAAACTAGGATCTTCTCCAGCTTGAAGTACATTTAGCGAACCTTCAGTCCAAGTAAGTATCCGTTCGATGATTTCTGCCGTCGGTGCCTCGCTCAATACCTTGGCGACAGATATTCGACGATTCATTGGATCTGAAGTAAAAGCTTCTTTAACTCCGAGAGCCGCCAAAAGACCCTCGGGCGCTGACGGGTTCTCGATGAGAAAGTCGTGACACTCAGGAATCTTGAAAAGCGAGGACAAAATCTCAGGCGGGGTGTCTGGATCTTTAGCCGCCTGAATCTGCCAACTGGCCATTGAAGCCCCGACCTCTCACTAGTTCCTTAACTCAAATATATCCACATAGGCTGACAACGCAGCCAGATCTCTAACACGATCCAGAGGATCAGCTTCCCCACGCCAGAATTAACAGCAAAATGAAGAAGAAAATTATGCCAATTCGGACAATTCACCCTGACGCTACCGCTTATGCCGGTGACTAGAAAAAATCTGACTTAAGTAACAATTTATTTGAGCCAACTAACTCCGTTTTCGATTATGTGTTTTGCCAATCAGGTGCTAAGGTTTACTCATGGGCAACCAAACAAACACAATAAACAATGTGGAGCTACTCCACGGAGAGGCAAAAAACGCTGTAAACAAAGGCTTTTTAAAGGCTTTTGAAGTTAGCCAAGGTTCAGATCGCCTGAATCTCACAGAGCAAATGAGGTCCCAAAAGCTGGGTCTCAGAAGGGATGAAAAGGACAGCGCCCATTGGTCCAAGGCAGGACAGGCAGGACAGGCAGGACAGGCAGGACAGGCAGGACAGGCAGGACAGGCAGTAAAAAAGGAAGGGCTCACCAAAATTGAGCCCTTCCTTACCGAAATTATATCAATCAACTATCGAAAGGAACAATCATAGAAAATACAAATAAGGATGCTGGATTCGGTTATTCAGGAAGTACCTCGATAAGCGTGGCGGCATACATGAAGACGGCTCCAGTTGGCGGACAAAGAGTTCGCAGATCTGGAAAGAACACAGTGGTAGCTCAACTTACAATCGATTCGTTGCGACACTTGATGCCAGAAGTTATACCGGGATCTCGTATTGATACAAACCGAGAAGTAAGCGCAAAGCGATGTGAAGAACTGGCAAATTACTACATCAACAATTCAGATAGGTGGATCCTCCCACCCGTACTTGTCGACAGTGAGCTTGATCTTGAGTTCATTTCTCAAGGCACAATCACTGTTGGTAATGCAACATTGCTTGGTGAAGCCAACGCAAAGAAAGCTGTAACAATCGATGTTGGAGTCTGTCAGATACCAACTTCCATCAAGGATGCATTGGTCATTCTAGACGGCCAACACCGAATTGGCGGATTAGTAATTGCATTTAATCGAACTGAAGCACGCAGATTAGTTGTCTTAGACGAAATAAGCCGACTTGATGCACAAGAGATGGATATCTTACAGCAGGGTAAAAGAAAAGAACTTGCAGCAGAGCTTGATGCTTGCAACAAGTTACTTGATCGTTTTAGTCAAGACACAATCACAGTAGAGATCAAGACGGGTACTCCACTTGAGCTTCACAAAGAATGGTTTGTGACTATTGCGGATAACGCTAAGGGCATCAATAAATCTGAAAGAGCACGCCTTGATACTGTAAATAAATCCAGTGCCATCGCTCGTGCGATTAGAGATTTACATCCTCTACTAGCGGGAGAAATTGGAAACAGGTCTCCAAAAGATCCCCGAGTTGATGAGCGTAACAATCAGGCAAAGAAAGCATCAGATTCAATCTACTCTCTCGACAATGTCAGAAATGTAGTTAAGAACATTGCCTTCAGCCCAGCTCTAAAGGAAAGCGCAAAGCGGGAACGATCCACTCAAGAGGAGTCCGCAACAAAGCAAGGTATGCGATTCTTTGACATTCTGTGCGAGGAAATCGACCAGATGAAGAATCTATTGCCAACAGCCAAAGGTAATTACACCGGTAAGGATTTTCGGAAAGAGACACTTTATTCCTCTCCAACAATGCTTAGGTCTCTAGCGGGGGCTTATCACAATCTCGCTCTTACAGTTATCGATGATCCCCAGGCACAAGGAATGACAACATTAAAGGTCGATGAAGATGGCGTGAAGAAGTTTATTCAGCTCATCAGAAATCTCAACCCATATATGAAGTTCACCAATAGAGATGGCGCTCTCGATGTAGATCCACTGTGGAGGAAGACTCAACTATTCCGAGGTACGGGAATAGCTCCACAGTCTGGCTTCCAGGATCTATCTACGCTAGCGGCATTGCTTACGGAGTGGGGTAAAAATGGAGAAGTCTTTAATGGCACCTTGTTCAATCAGATTTCGGCAACGGGGGTTTAGTCACAGAGATTCTAAAGAAAATAACTACAACAACGACAACGACCCTTCAGGTCACCAATCATCTTGGTGACTTGGAGGCGCTCGTCGCAAGTTTAGTTTTTAAGTATGGTCCACTATCTACTAGAGAGATAGAACAACTTGTTGAGTGCCATAACCAAACTGGAAAATTTGGAAACTCTGAAACCATTTATTCTAATGTGGGGCAAGCGGCTAACAGGCTATTCAACGAACTACGAATGATTGCTTTCTCTTCCGTATCAGGGCTTTGGTATAGATTTAATGATGAGAATTTTCATCAACCCAGGTCTAATTTCAGAATTGGGATTAAGAATGAATCTCACTATCCCGAACCTGCTGATCCTAAAGACTTATACTTTAACCAGCATGGTGTTGGTTCTGATTATGTGTATGTGGTTTATTCAGCTGATCTTCGCATCGACTCAATAGTGAATAGGCGCAAACACTTTCCGCTTAAGGTTGGTAGAACTAACAATATAGTTCGGCGTATTTCTCAGTTATCAGAGGCTGGACCAAGCACCTTAACCATTGGGACGCTATTTCGAACCGATGAAGCCTCAAGGCTGGAAAGATTTATTCATAAGAAGCTACAAGACCAAGGGCAACACCTTGACATACCAGGTAGAAAAGAATGGTTTCTTTCAAATCTTCAGGAAGTAACCGGCTGTTACCAGGATTTCATCCGGGAATCGAGAGGGCACTCTTCTGCTCATTAAGCTGCCAGGCTTGAGTTATGAAGCAGAGGGTAATTGCTGGTTACCTGAAGGATTGCCAGAATTCATGTCAGCATAAGACTCATCAAGCGCTCGCTGGATTGCACCCATTGAGTCCTTCAAGAGATGACCATAGACATTGAGCGTGATTGATGGATTGGCGTGGCCTGCAATTCGACTAATCGCTATTACATCAGCGCCAGACGCAATCGCTTGGCTTATCGCAGTATCCCTGAGCTCATGAAAAGTAATGTGGCGAACATTTGCCTTTACAAGGGCTGGACTAAAGACTCGCTTCATGAAATTGCTATGTCGGAGGTAGCCGCCTTTTCGAGATTTGAATATTGGCTCTCCTTCGGGCGTTGCCAAACAAATAGCCTTGAGATTCTTCTCAAGAATATTCAACAAGGGAAGAATTCTAGCTTTTCCAGACTTAGGGGTGACAAGTTCAAATCGACCACTGATTTCTGAAAGCGATTTCGACACAGTGATTGTTTTTTTCTTGAAATCGAAGTCTTCAGGAGTTATTGCTACCAACTCGGCCCAACGAATACCCAATAGACCTGCAACGAGAATTAACAATCTGTATTCGCCAGAATTATTTGCTAAGGCGAGAAGCTCATCCTTTTCTAGCGCTCGCTTTTGTTTTTGTACCTCAATTCGAGGGAGCAAGTTCTTCCCGCTTCTTGATCCAGATTGAATTGGATTTCGGTTGATCAGATTCATATCTACTGCATGATCCAGTAGAAGCTTGAGCAGGACATAACCTTGCTTCATCCGACTAGCGCTGACTGTCTTTCCTGTTATTGACTTTGATTCGGAGATCCAAGTCTTTACTGCTGATCTGCTAATTCCAGAGATTGAGCGATTTCCCCAAACAGGTTGAACCATGCAAGTCCACAAGGAGTCATAGGAGGCTTTGGTCTTTGGTTTAAGGCCAACGGAACTTGCTTTCCAGTTCTCGTAGACAGAGCTGAGCTTGGCCTTTCCTGCCTGTGGATCTGAGTACTCGCCTCGGCGGACTGCGGTAGTCATCTCAGCCTCATATCGCTGGGCCTCAGCCTTCGTCTTGAAGTTCTTTGCCCTTCTAGACCCAGCTGGATCCGTCCAGCGGGCTTGGTAGCCATTCCCCTTCAGCCCTTTGAGCTTGTGTGTAGACATGTTTTCTCCTTTTCCAATAACCCAATTATCTCACCGACCACTGACAAATCCTTGGGCGGCCAAGGCTGGGCGGAGGATCAAAGGCCTCAGAACATGAATTAATAACTAATCAAAGATAACTGAGCTCAAGTTGGCAAATTTGGAAAGCATCACGATTATTCAAAGTGTTAAACAAGAGCAGTTTAATTCTTTCAACATATCTTTAAATAATTACAACATAGTTTTATTTAAATCTACTAACAACTCAATAAGACTTCTTTGCTATTGACGGAAAAATTCATAAATTGTAAAATTAGATAATGACACTAACTACTACACACGAAAGGTTTCTCAGTATAGAAGAAGCAGCAACTTATCTTTCTACCAAGGTAAGTTGGATACATCAGAACCACAAACATAAAAAAATGCCAAGTTACA
>CAEZZN010000051.1_pt1 | contig 8932 bp, 9 predicted proteins | sample 7266561 | NCBI WGS metagenome assembly CAEZZN01 (sample SAMEA6813961, study PRJEB35770) | freshwater metagenome | biome: Freshwater; feature: Freshwater reservoir; material: water | place: Czech Republic | collected 2016-08-15 | depth 30m m
GAATGACACTAAATGATGTTGCAACGTTCGTCGTTGCAATAGCCAATCTCATACTTCGTGTATGGGAAATGCGAAAAGCCCGCCGGAGAAAATCCGACGGACCCGATCAGTTAGATGACTGACTTCGCATAAGGCAGTTGGGTCGGGAAAGGCATCCCGGCTCGACTTCATTAATTAAAGCAGATAACTTGATTACACAGAGTGATTCTTGCGGGCCCTCATTGATTGCCAAGCTCCGGTTGACCACAGCGCCCACATCACTAACAAGGGTTGAAACACAAGACGAATAGCTCTGGCCTTATCGCTATCTAAACCAAATGCATCAACGTGATTTACATACTGCGAGATATTTCCTGGAAAAACTGCAACAAAGAAAGCCGCAACTACCCAACCCACGACCACTCGGTATCGCCACAAGAGCACAAGTGATATACCCAAAACAATCTCGACAACCCCCGATGCCAAAACAACAAAATCTGCAATTGAATGCAAGATTGTTGGGACCTGTGCCTGAAACTCTGTACGCCTAGTTGTTAGGTGTGTGATGCCTGCATACGCAAGGAATGACCCAAGAACTACTTGCGGGATACGCCGAAGTAATTGCATGACGCGGATGTGAGTACTAACTTAGAAAATCTGGTTAGTTGTTCTTCACATATTCAGCTGCGTGAGGAAAGCCATTAGCTTCAAGCTTTACGGCTAGATCTTCCTTGACCGCCTTTACTACTTTATGTGTTCCGTTGCAGTTCTTCTCAGGATCTGTTGTGTAACCACATGTACAAGCGCCCATGGCAATATCTCATTTCTTGAATAGTAGAGCGAAATAATATAGGACCAAAGACAATGTGGCTCTTTGAACCTTGTAAACTTCCGAATATGCCCTGCACAAAGTAAGAACTAATGCCGAAGGGTTACAGGACCTTTGAAAAGAATGACTTTGTACGTTCATGCTGAGGATGATCTAAAATTTGATCTGGCGCGCCAGACTCCACAATTAGTCCGGCATCCATAAAGGCAACTGTGTCTGCAACTTTGCGGGCGAATCCCATTTCATGAGTAACTACAATCATTGTCATTCCCGATTTGGCCAGATCTTGCATCGCAGTGAGCACTTCTCCCACAAGCTCAGGGTCAAGTGCACTGGTTGGTTCATCAAATAACATGAGCTTTGGTCGCATGGCTAATGCACGACTTATCGCAACACGTTGTTGCTGTCCGCCTGAGAGCTGCTTGGGCAAACTTTCTTCACGTCCTGAAAGCCCCACTAACTCAAGAAGTTCACGGGCATGAACAATGGCTTCCTCTTTTGAGATTTTTAAGACTCTTGTAGGTGCTTCAATAATATTTTCAAGCACGTTCATGTGTTGAAAGAGATTGAAATTCTGAAAGACCATTCCAATTTCTGCACGCTTACGACAAACTTCGCGATCGCTGAGTTCGTATAACCGGCCCTTTTTCTCTTGATACCCAACTAATTCACCGTGAACATACAAACGACCAGAATTAATTTTCTCTAGGTGATTGATGCAGCGAAGAAAAGTAGATTTTCCAGATCCAGATGGACCAACTAAACATGCCACTTCACCTGGCTTTACTTGCATGTCTATGCCTTTTAAAACCTCAACATGTCCATATGATTTTCGGACACCTTCAACTCGCAGTGCAGGTTCAATCATTTTTCTTTACCCTCTCTGCATCAGCCAGCTCTGAACTGCTCTTACGCATTGAGACCTTGCCTGTAAATCGTTGAGTAAATGAAACTCGCGTTTGCTTGCCATCGGAGAAGTGTCGTTCAAGAAAGAATTGTCCAAAAGTTAATACCGATGTAATTCCTAAGTACCACAAACTCACAACCATCAGTAATGGCATGGTCTCGAAAGTACGTGCATAAATTGTCTGCGCCGTGTACAGCAAATCCGCCAGCGCAAGAACGCTTACCAAGGAAGTAGTTTTGAGCATAAGAATTGTTTGATTACCTGTGGGAGGAATAATTACCTTCACTGCTTGAGGCAAAATAATCCGACGCAAAGTTTGCATATGTGTCATACCTAAAGCCTTCGCAGACTCTGACTGTCCTCGATCGATTCCGCTTATACCGCCGCGAACGATCTCTGCCATGTACGCACCTTCGTTAAGTGCTAACCCAAGAATTGCTACTGCAAAAGGTGTAATAACATCATTTGCATTTCCTTGCCAGAAAGTTAGGCCGAAGGGAATACCGATTGAAATCTCTGGATAAAGAGCGGAGATGTTGTACCAAAAAATTAATTGAACGAGCAATGGTGTGCCTCGGAAGAACCAAATATAAATCCACGCTGCACGAGCTAGCACACGGTTAGATGAGAGGCGCATGATCGCCAAGATAATTCCAATAAAAATTCCAAGAAGTTGCGCAACTACGGTAAGCATAAAAGTCAGGCGCAGACCTCCCAAAATCGGAGCGCTGATGATGTAGTCACCGACAATTCCCCAACGAAATCTAGGATTAGTAATAAGAGATTTCGCCATAACCATCGCCACAAGAAGCAGAAAGAGCGTTGCGATCCAACGTCCATAGTGTCTGATTGGGACTGCGTTAAGGATAGTTGCCTCAGAGTGCGGGGCAGGCGAGATTGGATCCTGCTCTTTATTAGAATCCAATCTCGTCACCTCCGTTTTATTATCTTGTGCTTAAGTTAATTTCTGCCTTTTCACGCATGAGCTTTTCGATATTCCACTTTGCGAAGATGGTTTTGAATGTTCCATCATTCATAAGTTGCTGAACAGCCTTTTGCATTACGTTAACAAGGCCGCCTTTACGAACAACCATGCCGTTGATGTCAGCACCCTGATCTGGTCGCAAGACTATATCTAGTTCGCTGCCAGAGTTCTGCTGCCACCAAGAGGAAACGTGAGCTGAAAGAATAGTCAGATCAGCGCGACCAGACCGTACTGCAAGAACAGTAGTGGCTTGATCTGGATAAATCGCATAAGCGATTGCAGCTTTACCGGCTTTGGTGCAGTTTGTGCTCAGATCCACAATCGCTGTAGACATTGTAGTTCCTGCAGGTACTGCAACCTTGAGGCCACAGAGATCTGTTTCAGTTTTAACTGTAGGCAATGTTCCTTTACGAAATAGGAAGGCGCGTGAAGAGTTGAAATAGGTAACAAAATCGACAATTTTCTGTCGAGCAGAAGTACTAGCAAATGCTGATACTGAGGCGTCATAGCGTCCTGATTCAACACCAGGAACAATGGCGGAGAATCCAGATTCCACAAACTCAACTTTTACTCCAAGAACTTTTCCAACTGCATTTGCTAAATCAATCTCTGCACCAACAAGTTCATTGCTGTCGCTAAAGAACTGAAATGGTGGATCGGTTGGATCTGTTGCAAATGTAAGTACACCCTTTGCTTTGATGTCTGCAGGAAGAGCTCTGTTGAGTGATGCGCTCTTCTTCAATGCAGTAAACCAAGGCTCAGCCCATTTACGCTGTCCACTGATTTGAGTACATCGGTAAGTTATTAAACCTACTTTTTCAGTTGTACCTAGTCTTTTACAAGTATCTCCGACTTTTGCAACAGCTGCTTGGGAAGTGCCCGTGAATGTGATGCTCAAGAGAAGTATCATGGCAGTGGCAATCGCAATCGATGAGAATTTTTTCTTCATAGATAACCCTTTCTTACGTTTAGGCAATGAATGCCGAACAGTGTGCGATTTAGCCATCGATCACGGTTCTTACGGTTTGTCGCACCGACACCCTCGTGGTCGGTGCAACGTTCGAATAGTTGCACGGCGGGGAGCTAGTTTCGCTGGGCGATTGGACTAAGAAGAAGGATTGACCTTGTCCATTTGACCCAATGCCCAATCCCCTAATTGATGTCTCTGGCCAGCAGATCCTCATATGTTTCACGCCTGACAACAGGTCGAGCCACACCATCTCGACAAAACACAACCGCTGGGCGGCGTGCGCCGTTGTAATTATTTGCCATCGTTAAACAATAAGCACCAGTAACTGGCACTGCGATTATGTCCCCAACCTTTGGATCAGCAAGTTTTACACCATCAATCAAAGTATCACCCGATTCACAATGACGACCGACGAGCGTATAGAGATCTCCACCGCCAACACGGTTGGCTACTGTTGCTTCAAATCTCTGACCATATAAAGAGACTTCTAAGTTATCGGCCATTCCGCCATCAATGGCAACAAATGTGCGTACAGATTTTTTAACAGTTACAACTCGATACAAAGTTACAGCTGAGTCAGCAACCATCGAGCGACCTGGTTCAATCAAAATCTTGGCAGTTGCCGGTAAATATTTACGGGCAGTATCAATTAATGCATCAAGATATTCTTCGACAGTTGGTGGACTATCCATATATGTGTATCGCACACCAAGTCCGCCGCCCAAGTCATACACTGCAAACTCTCCAAGTGAAGCTATGGCTTCAATTGATTTAACAAAAGGCTCCGTCGACATAATTTGTGAACCAAGATGTAAATGCAATCCATCAAGTCGAAGTTTTTTACTTTCCTTCAATCGCGCGATTGCAATTTTTGCATTACTGATAGATAAGCCAAATTTTGAATCATCTTGCCCAGTTGCATTGGCCGAATGAGTATCAGGCAAAATACCGGGGATGATTCGGATCAAGACTGCTTGTTCACCTATTACGATCCTTTCCAACCGCTCGATATCATCAAAGTTATCGATAACGATGGTGCCAACCCCAGCCTTGACCGCCATTTCAATCTCATCATCGGTCTTTGCATTTCCATGCATCACAATTTTCGCTGGATTGACACCTGCGGCCAAAGCCATAACGAGTTCTCCCCCACCAGCAACATCAACTCCAAGTCCTTCTTCACCAATAAGGCGAAATACAGATGTGAGTGGAAGTGATTTGGATGCCCAGATAACTTCAGAGTAAGGCCATCTACTGCGCAATCCATCTTGATAACGTCGCGCGCGATCTCTTAACGCCGATTCATCAATAATCAACGCTGGGGTACCAAAGGTAGAAACCAAATCTGATGCCGCACAACCTCCAATGAGAAGCTCTTTGTTCTCATTTAAACTCGTTCCAGATGGAAAAAGAGAGATTATCTGCCCCTCAGGAGTATTTATTGAATCCGTGGGGCTCATGAGGCAATAGTGGACTAGTAATCCATATCAATGTTGAGCCGATTGGCCTATGGTTGGGCCGTGCTCTTATCCGATTTGCTAAAGGCTTTCTCGGAGCGAAACACTGAAGAAATTCGAACTCTCTTTAATCCAGGAACATTAGAGCGATCTGTTCGCGGAATCGTTTTACATGATCCCATCGATGTACTTCCAAATGAGCCTGACTCAATCTTGATCTTGACTGGTGTGCGAGTAAATGAACAAACCGCTACGCAAGCACTTCGGGCCGCATCATTAGTTGGATACTCGGCAGTTGTAGTTAAAGTCCGTGGTGAGGATGCAAGTCAACTAATCCTTGAAGCACAAACCCACAACATCACTTTGCTTGCCGCTAGCGATGAAATTACATGGCAACACCTTGATGTAATTTTGCATACAATCTTGGGATCACAAGGTTCCCTCGATCAATCTGCAACTGGCCTTGGCAATGAGCTCTATACCCTTGCAAATTCTTTAGCGTCAATAATTGGTGGCTCTGTTGCCATTGAAGATATGGATCGAAGAGTTTTGGCTTATTCCTCACTGCCAGATCAACGCATCGATGCGCTACGCGAACAGGGCATTTTGGGGCGCCACGTTCCAGATATGGAGCGAAACTTGGCGCAGTATCGATCAGTACTTGCCGGTCAAGGAGTTACTCGATTCCCAGAAGTTAGTGATGAGTTTGCCCGAGCCGCAATTGCAGTCAAGGCAGGGGCAAGACCACTAGGCACTATCTGGGCTATTGAAAAAATTGGGGGGATAACCCCAGAAGGTGAACGTTTACTTCTTGAAGGTGCCCGATTGGCAGCCCTGCATATTCTTCGAAACCAAATCCACAATAAATTGGAACTACAGGTCCGTGAAGAAACATTGCGTTCAGCACTTGATGCATCATTAAGTGCCAAAGAAATCGCTTATCGATTAGCAATCCCTGCAGGGACAGTACTTTCACTTGTTGGATTTGCCGCGATTCCCGACGCAAATGGAACAGCTCCCCTGATAACTCATCTAGGTCACGAACTCTCACAATATCTATCTGTCTTTCGCCCCGATGCTGCCATAACTACAACTCCGCGCACTGTTTATGTCCTAATCCCCGGCGGTGAATCAGAATCTGTGGTGCGCCTAGTCAATGGCGCACTCACCGCTATTCACGTAGCTTTCAAAGATCAAATTCGCGCAGCTATTGCCCATACTTCAACTCAACCCGCTGATTTACCGAATATGCGCCGAGAGCTAGATGATATTTTGCGTATCACAACAGTCAACTCAGCTCTTCCTGCCGTTGCAAAGCTTGATGACGTACATGCGCGAGTTTTGCTAGCACACGTGGCAGATGAGCTGATGCGTGAACCCGGGCTCAAACATCCCGGTATCGAAGCCATGCTGGCATACGATATTGAGAATAAAACTAACTATGCAGATTCAATCACTGCTTGGCTAGATGCTGTTGGAGACATTGCCTTAGCTGCAGAATCTCTCTTTATCCACGCTAACACATTGCGATATCGCCTTCGCAGAGTTAAGGATTTATTTAATATAACTCTTGATAACCCTGATGATCGTTTAGCCGTTTGGATGCAACTTCGACTTGTTGCAGAAAAGCGCTAACAATTGAAGTTAGGTGACATGATTGCCCCTTCTACACTAAGGGGTTGCTCATGATTGTTGATGGTCACAATGATCTTGCTTGGGCAATGCGCGAACTTCATAACTATGACCTTGATGCCGTAGATCTTGCGCAGCATTCCCCAGCTTTTCATACCGATATTTCAAGGTTGCGCAAAGGTGGAGTAACTGGACAGTTTTGGTCTGTTTACGCACCTTCCACGCTAAGTGGTAGCCAAGCAGCCGTTGTAACAGTTGAGCAGATTATGTTTGTGCGCGCCTTTATCGAAAGATTTCCTAATGACCTTGTCTTTGCCACATGCGCCAATGATGTAATTAAAGCTCAACAGTCAGGTCGGATTGCTTCATTGATTGGCGTAGAAGGTGGCCATTGCATAGATGAGTCGCTAACAGTTTTAGAGATGTTGTACGCCCTTGGTGCCAGATATATGACTTTGACTCATAACCACAACACCTCTTGGGCAGATTCAGCAACAGATGAGCGCAAGTTAGGTGGCTTGAACTCTTTTGGCAAGCAAGTCGTTCAAACTATGAATCGCCTGGGGATGCTTGTAGATCTTTCGCATGTCTCGGCAGAGGTAATGATTGATGCGTTATCAGTAACCACCGCTCCTGCAATCTTTAGTCATTCAAGTGCCAGAGCCTTAGTAGATGTTCCTCGCAACGTTCCCGATGACGTTCTCTCACTTCTTGCAAAAAATAATGGCGTCTGCATGGTTGCTTTTGTATCCGACTTTGTCTCACAAGAGTTTGCCCAGTGGTATAAAAATAGAGATGGTAAAGAGCCAGGCGTGCAACCAATTGTTACCGTTGACCATGTTGCTGATCATGTGGAGCACATCCGAGAGGTTGCAGGCATTGACCATGTTGGAATCGGTGCTGACTTTGATGGTGCCACCAATTTTCCTGTGGGACTAGATAATGTTTCGACATATCCTTTGCTGATGGACACGCTGACCAACCGCGGTTGGTCAGCCCCAGAAATCGAACAGTTGTCCTCTGGCAACATTCTCCGCGTTATTCGCGATGCCGAGGAAGTATCTGAGAAAAAGTAAGCTAAGAAAATATAAGAAAATAGTTGAGCTACCCACCTAACACCCAGATACCGCAGCCATTAGACGGCACATGATTGAGTACGGGATTTTGGAGAGGGATGGGGGAAGTGTTTATTGGGTGTGTTGCCAAGACAAATAATTTATGATGATGGTTGTGGATTTGTGGACGAAAAATATGAAGACAAAAAAGTATTCAGGAAAAAAGTTTTAACTGTTCTGTACTTCCAGTCTCATCAATAGCACTCTTCTCAAGAAAAGAACTAATTTGATTTACCTGCATTCTCGATAAAAGTGAAACAAAAATAGCAGCTGATCTGGCTTGACAGTTAAAGGATTTTCCATTCTTCTGCTTTAGTGAATTCTGACTAAAAGCTAAGTCCGTGAATGCTTCATACCTAACGATATTTTCTATCTCACCTGAATCAAGTAATCCACGAATGTATAGGTAATCATAAAAATTTGGTGACGCAGTTAAAGGCCAAATTCGATTTTCAAAATGGAATTCAACAAGATTTCCAGAGTCCTTAAGTCTTGGATCTTTCTTTGCCTGAAGAGACGTAAGGCCAAAAATATCTACGTAGGGTCCTCCGCCTTCAAACACTTTTGAAGATTGATACGCTATTTCAACGGTACTTACAAATTCTAGTACTTGCAATTTCAAGTTAAACGCACTCAATGCGACTCCCAATGGAGATTGTGACCTCGTAGAGATTTCTAGAATTTCTGAAACTTTAAGTTGTTCTTTTGCGGCTTGATGAAGATTTTTTACTGACTTTCTTCCTTGGCTTATTGCCATTCCAGGAACCCACTCAAATTCAATCAGTTCCTCTCTATAAAGTTTTGAACTGTTCAATTCTGTCGGTAGAAAAGCTAATCTATTTGCCATTTGTTTCCCACCCTATTTCATATTTTCGATAGACTCCAGACCATCGAAAATATGAAATAGGGTGGGAAATACAGCAAATAAGCAATGTCCTATGTGTAGAAGCAATGATGTGGATCAGAAATACGTAACGACAGAGCGCTTCTACCAGTGCAATTCATGTGGAGAAAGGTTTAAAGACTGATGGGCATTTGGGATCTGCATTACCTTGATA
>CAEZZN010000064.1_pt1 | contig 4909 bp, 2 predicted proteins | sample 7266561 | NCBI WGS metagenome assembly CAEZZN01 (sample SAMEA6813961, study PRJEB35770) | freshwater metagenome | biome: Freshwater; feature: Freshwater reservoir; material: water | place: Czech Republic | collected 2016-08-15 | depth 30m m
ATCAGGAGATGCCAAGGAGTTATCCCAAGCAAGAGTTGTCGGATGACATGCGTAGTTAATAATGATTCCAATAGTTTTGGAATTTAAGTCAGATATTCGCGCAACAGCAAGAGTGTCATCTGCCGGCTGGTTTGGATTAAATGCCACGATATCTTCCGATCCACATGGTAGATCGCGATTAACTGCAAGGGCACACTTGCCGTATCCCCAGGTAACATCCACTGGAATGCTTTCTGCTAATGCCTGTCGACAAGCCGAAATAATCTCTTCAATTGCAAAATTATGATATTCGATCGCAGCTTGCCCACCCTCTAACTCCCCTACATCGGAGGAAGTCGTTGGGCCAGCATGGGTATGCGTTAAATGTAATAGCAGTTGGTTTTCGTTTATTCCGAGCTCTTGAATTATTACCCCTCTTATTAGCAAGTCATCTTTTATGCCTTGCCACCAACCCCAATCAATCGAAACAATAAAATGTGACTCTCCGTTTTCCGAAAGAATTGCCATTGCGGTGGCAGTGATGTGATTGTGTACCCCTGTCGTCACATGAACCTTTGATGCTCCCCAATTTTCTGTACGAGTACCTATTGGTGGATCAATGATTCTTCGAGCGCAACCAGCTCTCATCCTTGTGACTGTTGGAGACCATGTTGACTCCTGCGGAAAAAGCTTTCCTTGACTCATTTAAACCTGAATCCCTTCACAAAAGGCTCGTTGTATTCCAAACCAAGTCCCAGGTGTTTGCCAATTCATCTCTTCACCCTACTCAACTCATTTATCTTTGCAATATGCGTATTCGGCTGCACAATCAGCAGGTATTTCTGCTCACAAGTACGTGTCTATGGAAATGAACCTCTAAGATTTAGCGTGGGGGCGGTAGCTCAGTTGGTTAGAGCCCCGGACTCATAATCCGGTCGTCGTCGGTTCGAGCCCGACCCGCCCCACCAGATTTGGGTGTGAAATCTAAAACTCAAACCTTTTTGAATCCGCTCGGGCATTTAGGGGTTAAGCCAGTTATTTTCTTGCTGGTTTTACCTTTGACACAGGTGATTGTCTTTTTCGTTGCAATTACTTTCTTGGTTTCTGCAATCGCTTGTGTTGTGGCTGATGGGGTTGGGCTGGGAGTTGCAATTGGAGTTGGTTCTGCCGCCTGAGTCAATTTAACTTTGAGTGTTGGTGATGAGAAAGTGAAGTTATTTGCAGAAAGAAATAGCCAGCCATCACGTTCCCCCAAAACAGTTGTTGGGATTTGTGAAGTTCCATCTGCAGATAGAACTGAGATCGTTGCCGAGACTGGTGCCTTAGTGAATCCGTATAGACAACGTGCGTATTCGCTTTTCATTACAAGATTATATGTACCTTTAAATTCAGAGCCATCCGGTAGATAGTGAGGTGATGAAACTTTGTAATCTAGAGTTTGATCTACTCTATTGAAATCGGGTGGCATCGCAACAAACATATTTGAATTAGTTGTGACTATTCCAGTTAAACCATTAGAATTTAAATTACATTGTTGTGGAAGGTTACTACTTTCAATAGTCCTAAATGACCATGCAGAAGCCAATGAATTTGCTTTATCTCCAATAGCGCTATACCAAGCTATCGCTGCTGGGAAATCATGGATGGTGTATCCGATGTAATCCTTAATAATTGAGTTGAAATCCCTACCGTTCCACCCCATTCGAGTTCCTTGAGTCATGAACTGCGGATCATTGGTATAAAAATTCTTGACAGAAGTTGGGAGTGAATCCAGGTGGAACCATTGAAAGACTGAAGGTACTTGCACGGGCTTGCCTGAGACTGAAATTAGTTGATCTCCATCTGCTGTCATACCAATACTTGCCGAGACTTCATTGAGGCGTCCGTGAATCCATCCATTAATCTTTGTTTGAAGTTTTAGGGTCATCGAAAATTCAACATCTAGTGGAAGTGGCCAAGCAAGCGCACAACGCGTCTTGCTTGCCTGCGCACATCCAGAGTTTTTATCATTGGATAAATCCTGTGTTAAACGAAAGTTAGTGATATATCCCACTGTTAAAACATTCTTGACGTCAGAATTTGGGTGAGGAGGAACGTACTTTCCATTCACAATGGTTACAGCAAAAATCCCAGCACTGAACTGATTAATACTAAATCTATTCTGGCGAAAATCTTTTGACCCATCAATGTTTACAGTTACCAAATAAAGGTTTCCCTTTGAGTGTGGCAAAGTCGCTATCTCTACTATAAAAGATGAGCTTGAATTAGGAAGATTTGCAGTTGGGTCGCCAACAAATGAGTATTGAGTCTTTCCGGGAAAATCTTCAACGTATTTTGCTTTATGCACAGTTCCATCACTCGATTTTGCTGTGACGGCCAAAACACAATCATGGCTATTTTCTGTTTCACAAGATCCAAAAAATGCCTTGTAGTTATAAAACTTATCTGGGCCGCAGTTTGGACTGATGTAGTCAGTACAATCTGTAAGCGTAAGTGGAATATCTCCTCTTTGCGAATTCGCAGATGTAAATCCCTGAAGGACTACAGAATGATTCTTAATAAACTGTGAGTCCTCAATCACAACACCTGCTGAAGAAACTTGGTCTGCGGGTGGTTGAAGAGAGAATTGCTCTCCAGGGACAGAGTCTGCATTTGCTTGATAAGTTAAAGGAGATACCAACATAAGACACGTTACGAAGCCAGCGAGGACTCTCTTCACCACTACACCTTACTCCTCACCCTCAACTTCCTCAGATTTTCTTTAAATTCTGGAGTTAACAACAAAAGTTCCCTTATCAAGTTATGGGGAATGTCGCTTTTGTCCAAGCATCTGATTATCTATTGACCTTAAGGATTAAATTAATTCAATCTCGACTGCATCCTTGCTACGCCATACACTTTATAGGTGTCTCCCAGAAGTAACTTTCGCCGGGCAGTTTTAGCGCTTTCAATTTTTGCTCTTGTTACTCCTTCTGCGCGCGCAACGGTGTTTCCAGGATTCTCCCAAGATAGCGACCGAAAAGCTCTCTCAGTTGTTGATCTTGTCGATAGTCCAATTTTTTTTATTGTTAACTCGAATGTGTTTGAGGCCGTACGTAATAAAACTGCTGCAGAAACACCAAACGCAACGCGGTTTTGTGATGAATTCAATACACATGGCTGCAATCTTGATGCAACTGCAAATCTCAATGTTCATAGCATTCTGCCTGTTTGTGGAAGTGCAATTGAGAATTGCATAGACAGTCTTGAATTTACCAAAGCTGACGGAACAGTTATTTCAGGCAAATTCAATCGCTATTTCAAAGGAAAACAAGTTGCAGCAGTTTCAGAGTTAGGAATGCCAGGAGGTTCGCGAACCTCGCTATGGGACGCACCAAGCGTCACAAATTCTGGCGGCACAGATCAATATGTCGTAAATGCAAGTGTTAGTTGGAGTTACTTTCAGGGACGTGCCACAGTAGATGATTTTAAAGCCGCAATTTATGCTGTTAGAGGCAAGAGTGGCTCGGGTTATAGTGAGCCCAGAATAGTTTTTGGTCCGGCTGCTTACGGAATCTATGGGAGTGTCACTGACGCAGGCGAAGTACCGCCTGATGGAACATGCGTTGCAACTGAAAATAATTACTGTGCTGAGCGCGTTGAGTTCGCCCCAGGAACAAGGATAAAGCTTGTACTCAAACTCTCAAATAAGGTGACCGGTTGGCTGCATGGTCGAATTTCTAAGCCGGAAATCTCGGTGACGCCTATCAATGATCTTTATAACACTCTTTCGGTAACCGCAGATTCAGTAGAAGTACCAATGATGTATGCGCAATACAATAAGTCTGAAATGACACGTCAATTTGTAGATGATGAAAAATACGCGGGGCACATAGGTCGGGGAGAAGTAACGAGGTCCGAATGGCGCCAGTACTCTCCCGATCAGCCATTTGCTCTAACAGTTGTTACAACCCTGGGCGAATCAGTAAAGAACACAGCTGCAGAAGTTCATACCTATTGGAAAGTTGCATCAATCCCCCCATATAACTCAACAAACATGTGCATGAGCGATACATCAAAACTTATCGGATTTGTGACCACTAACGCCATGGCGTATTCAGGTAGAGCGCCAACGTGGGATGGCAGCACCTTGGAGTATAAAGTTGCTGGCTTGCACTTTATGCCAGATGGCAAGACTCCAACCTCAGGAACTTATGATCTAGCGATGCGCAGTGATACAGCGCGCTGCCTATATGGCTTTAGCAAAGCTCCGATTTCTGCATCAATTTCAGTTACCTCCGCAGATGGTGAGCAGAAACTTATGACAACAGTTCTTAACGAGAAGAACGACTGGCTGTACTTGGCAGCGTATGGATTTACCTTTAGTGCACCAACCATCAGGATTAAGTTATCTCAAGAGCAACCAAAAGAAGTTACTCCGGTTACTGCCCCAGCCCCAGCTCCATCGCCTTCTTCGACCCCGATGGTAGTAAAAGCTGCAGTTAAAACCCTCAAGTGTGTAAAAGGAAAGGCAGTAAAAACTGTTAAGGGTGCTAATCCGAAGTGTCCTGCGGGTTATAAAGCCAAGTAGCAATCAATCAGTGCACATTTCGTGCACATCACAATCCATCTTGTACTCGCGTCAACTGGCATCGGAACGTAAACTATAAGTTGCTCCTTCGTAATCCACGCTCAACCGTGCTACTCCCAGTCATCGCTTCCGAACTCATAATCCGGTCGTCGTCGGTTCGAGCCCGACCCGCCCCACCAAAAAACACGGTAGATCTCCAATTTGAATAACTAGGTTATGTTTGCTAGATGTCTTTAGCTTTGATCTCATCGCTAGCGCTAGTCGGATTTATGACTGGATTTTCCAAGACCTCAATCGGTGGGATTGGATTAGTCAACGCAGCACTTTTAGCAACCATCCTGCCTGCGAAAGAATCTATGG